>JAABUN010000944.1_pt1 | contig 70117 bp, 64 predicted proteins | sample 5559311 | NCBI WGS metagenome assembly JAABUN01 (sample SAMN10711877, study PRJNA513370) | rock metagenome | isolation source: Antarctica rocks | place: Antarctica: Victoria Land, Siegfried Peak sud | reverse complement strand
TCGTCCGCGTCGTACAACGCCTCCTGGCCTTGACCACCGCGATCTGGCACAACGACCACACCGGACAGCCCGTCAAGCGCTCGCTACTCGCCTATGACCACTGAGGGCTTGGAATCGATCATCTAGTGCAACGTCCCGTCGGCGAGGGTGGCCCGGCCCAGCTCGACCAGCGGGCCGATCCGTTCCTCGATGCCGCCGAAGCCCTCGCCGACCATGGCCCCGCCACGCACCCGCGCGACGATCCCGGCGCACACGACGGCGAGCTTGAAGAAACCGAAGGCCTCGCACCACGGCAGCGCGGACAGGTCGGCCCCGGTGCGGGCGGCGTAGCCCTCCGCGACCTCCGCCCGGGTCGGGAAGCCCGGCAGCACCGTGGCCGGCGGGATCACCGAGCTGTTGTCGCGGTCACCGCCGTCGTCGGCCTGTGCCCAGTAGACGAGCAGGATGCCGAGGTCGGCCATCGGGTCGCCGAGCGTCGACATCTCCCAGTCCAGGACCGCGGCGATCCGGCCCGGCTCGGTGGGGTGCAGCATCGTGTTGTCGAGGCGGTAGTCGCCGTGGACGATCCCGGTGCGCGCCGTCGCCGGGACGCTGGCGGCGAGCGCCTGCGCGAGGCTGTCGAGCGCCTCGTGGCCATCGATGCGGGTGGCGTTCCACTGCTTGCCCCAGCGGGCGACCTGTCGTACGAGATAGCCGTCGGGCCGCCCGAACTCGGCGAGCCCCACCTCGCGCGGGTCGACCGCGTGCAGGTCGGCCAGGACGCCGACGAGGCCGTTGCCGATTGCGCGCCGCTGCTCCGGCTCGTCGGCGTAGCCGGGGGGCAGCGCGTCCCGGCAGATGTGGCCCTCGATGCGCTCCATCACGTAGAAGGGCTGGCCGAGCACCTCCGGGTCGGTGCACTGGTGCAGCATCCGTGGCACCGGCACAGGCGTGTCGGCCAGCGCCGCCATGACGCGGAACTCCCGGCCCATGTCGTGCGCGGTCGGCAGGACGTGCCCGAGCGGAGGGCGCCGCAGCACGACCGAGCCGGCCGGCGAGTCGACGAAGTAGGTCAGGTTGCTCTTGCCGCCCGCGACCAGGGTGACCACCGGCTGCTCCCAGGCCTGGTCGCCGAGCACACGCGCGAGGTACGGGCCCACCACGTCAGGAGCCGCGCCTGCCACCACCGGTGTCGTCATGCCCAGGACCCTAGAGCGCCGGTGGAGGGCAGCGGTGGCAGGCTGGCGTCGGCCGCGGAGGGCTCGACCTCTTGAGCAGGCCACCACGACGCACCACTGCGGCAACTCGCCTGACCTGTCGTCGTTCGTCGCCTTCGATCCGCCAACGCACGCCTGTGCGGACGCCACGTCCCCGGTGTCGACGCCGGCCCGTGGAGATGTCTCACGCTCGTAAGGCCGTTTTCCAGGAGACCGGCCTTCACCGGTCGCAGACTGCGGCCGACGCCGCCTGCGCATGACCCCGAGGCCGTCCTGACATCGGAACGCACGAGCAGCGAGCCGGCCAGACCAAGCGCGTCAGCGGACTGCACGAACGAGGAGACGCCGTGAACGGAACAGTCATGCAGGTCGGAACCGGGCGACGACAGGGTCGGCACCGGCAGCCGGTCGGGATCGCGGTAGCGCTGATGGCGCTGCTGAGCGCGCTGGTGCTCGGATATGCACAGGAGGCCAGCGCGAGTGGTGGTGACGCGCCGGCGCTGACCTCCGGCGAAGGGGCTGCCTTCGCGATGACCAACGTCACCACCGACAACCGCATCATCAGCTACCGGCGTACGGCCGACGGTCGCCTGACGGCCACCGGCAGCATCTCGACCCGCGGGCACGGCTCCGGGACCGATCTGGACACCCAGGGCGCCCTGCAGCTCAGCAAGGACCACCGCTACCTGTACGCGCCGAACGCCGGAAGCGACGACATCAGCGTCTTCTCGGTGAACGGCACGCGACTGAGGTTCCTGCAGCGGATCGACGCAGGCGACCAGCCGAACAGCCTGACGTTGCACGAGAACCTGCTCTACGTGCTGAACGGCTCCGTCGCCGGCAACGGCATCCGAGGTTTCCGGGTTGCCGGCGACGGGACACTCACCTTGATGGAGGGGTCGTTCCGGGCTTTGAGCTCGCCGATCGCGGTCCCCGGCCAGGTGGCGTTCAGCCCGAACGGCCGGTTGCTCCTCGTCACCCAGAAGACGACCGCCGTGACCTTGTCTCCGCAGATCGCCATCGACGCCTTCCAGCTGAGAGGTGACGGCTATCCCATGGCGACGCCGACACGCAATGCCTCGCACGGCGTGCGGCCGTTCAGCTTGGCGTTCCGCGGCAATGACGAGCTGGTCGTCACAGAGTCCTTCGACGCGGCACCGAAGCGGTCGGCGCTGTCGTCGTACCGCGTCTCCCCTACCGGGGACCTGTCCACGGTCAGCGGGTCGGTCCGCAACGAGCAGACGGACATGTGCTGGGTCGTCGTCACCAAGGACGGGCGGTACGCGTACACGGCGAACTTCGGCAGTGGAACGATCTCCAGCTACGGCTACGGCCCCGCCGGACGACTGCGCCTGCTCGACGGTGACGCGGCGACCACGGGTTACCAGAGCCAGCCGGTGGATCTCGCCCTCAGCCAGGACGGCCGCTACCTCTACCTGCTCCTGCGCGGCACCGGTGGCGTGGCCGCCTTCAAGGTCTTCGACGGTGGCGGACTGAAGCCCCTGGGCGTGGTGACCGACGGCCTCTTCGCCAACTACGGAGCTTCCGGACTGGTGGTCTACTGACCCCGCAGACCCACGCCCGGTCCGCGCACTGACCGGCCGCCGTTGCTCCCGGGCCGGGCGGGGTATGGGGACGGTCATGAGCTCCTCGCAGCCCGACCCCGCGCTGAAAGGCGCCGGCCTGTCGGCCACCGGCAAGACCGCTGACCAGTTCGAGCCCGGGCAGGACGGAGTCGGCGCGACCCACGGCGACCCGGGTGGCACCGGCACCGCCGACCGGGAGAGCACCGGCGGCGACCCGCAGGCCGACGCCGGCGAGGACGCCGAGGGCGCGCCCGCCTAACCTGCGGGCGTGCCGATCTCCCTGACCGCGCGGACGCCCGAGGTCGCGGCAGGGACCCTGGTCGCCGCGATGGTGCCGCCGCCCCGGTTCGGCGATGCCCGGTTCGCGACCTACCTGCCCGACCCGGAGCAGCCGAGCCAGGCGGTCGCGGTCGAGGCGTTGCGCGAGTTCGCCCGGCTGCTCGACCCGCCGCCGCGGCGGTTGCTCGGTCGCCGGCGCCCCTTCGGCCCCCCCGGCGTCTACCTCGACGGCGGGTTCGGCGTCGGCAAGACCCACCTGCTGGCGGCCCTGTGGCACGACGCCCCCGCCCCCAAGGCGTACGGGACGTTCGTCGAGCTCACCCACCTCGTCGGGGCGCTGGGCTTCGCGCGGACCGTCGAGGTGCTGTCGGGTCACCGGCTGCTCGCCATCGACGAGTTCGAGCTCGACGACCCGGGCGACACGGTGCTGGTGTCGACCCTGCTCGGCCGGCTCGTCGATGCCGGCGTGCACGTCGCGGCGACCTCCAACACGCTGCCGGGCTCGCTCGGGAAGGGCCGGTTCGCCGCGCAGGACTTCCTGCGGGAGATCCAGGGGCTGGCGGCGCACTTCGTGCCGCTGCGCGTCGACGGCGAGGACTACCGGCACCGCGGGCTGCCGGCGGCCCCGCCGCCCGTCCCGGACGGCGAGCTGGCCCGCCGTGCTGAGGTCCCCGGCGGGTCGTACGACGTCTTCGACGATCTCGTCGGGCACCTCGCGGCCCTGCACCCCAGCCGCTACGGCGCGCTCGTCGAGGGCGTGCGGCTGGTCTGCCTGCGCGGGGTGCACCCGGTCAGCGACCAGAGCGCGGCGCTGCGCCTCGTGGTGCTCGTCGACCGGCTGTACGACCGGGACGTGCCGGTGGTGACCAGCGGGGTGCCGTTGGACCGGCTGTTCCCGGACGAGCTGCTGGCGGGCGGCTACCGCAAGAAGTACCTGCGGGCGGTGTCGCGCCTTACCGCGCTGGCGAGGCAGGCGGGGCCCCGCTGACCTGACCGGGGCGGCGGGGCTGGCCCTTCGCGCGGGGACAGGTCAGCCGGTGTACTCCCAGTGCCACGGCTCCTGCCGGGAGCCGCCGGGCTCCGCCCACGCCGGGTGGATCCACCCGTAGCGCCCGGCGTTCGCCTTCATCCAGGCGTAGGCGCTGGTGGCGTAGTCCTGCACCCCCCCGCACAGGTCGACGGCGACGCCCCAGCCGTGGTTGCTCGTCCCGGGGATGGCGGCCAGGTCCGGCTTCTCCCGGTACAGCCGGACCTGGCCGGCGTAGCTGCGGTAGGAGTCGGTCACGCACAGCGGCGCCCCGCGGGCGGCCGCAGCGGCCTCGGTGAGCCGGTTGAAGGCCGCGGCCGCGTCGGCGCGCAGCAGGTGACCGGACGCGTAGCGCAGGGGGCACAGCGCCGAGGCGGGGATGGCGCCGTTGGCGTAGCCGCCGACCGGCCGGCCCGCGCAGGAACCGCCGGACGTGGGGGGCGCCGGCTGGGCGGGGGCGGGTGGGCGTCCGGCCCGGGCGGCGGCCTCCGCTGCCCGTTGGCGCGCTGCCTGGGCCTGTGCCGACGTCGCCGCCTTGGCGGCCGCTGCGGCCTCCGCCGCCTGCGCGGCCTGCGCGGCCTGCTCGGCGGCGATCCGGGCCGCCTGCTCCGCGGCGATCCGCGCGGCCTCGCGCCGGACGAGCTCGGCGGCCCGCTGGCCCTCCAGCCGGTCGGCCTCCGCGGTGGCCTGCTGCAGCTGGTCGTTGGTGCGGTCGGCGAGGGCGACGAGCCCTGCCAGGTCCGCGGCGAGGGCGCGCTCCTGGTCGGCGGCCGCTGCCTGCAGCGACCGGGCGTCCTGCTCGGTCTGGCTGGCGATCTCGCCGGCCTGGTCGGCGCGGGCGAGGGCGTCCTGCTGGTTGCCGCGGATGCGGCGCAGGTCGGCCTCGGTGCGCAGGGCGTCGGTGAGCGCCGCCCCACCGCCCCCGGACCGCAGCAGCAGCGGGGCGGTCACCGGGCTGCGGTAACCGGCGGCGACGACCGCGAGAAGGGACTGGTGGCGGTCCCGCGCGATCCGCGCGGCGTCCTCGGCACGGGCCTGGGCCTGCGCGGCGGCAAGCTGGGCACGTTCGAGCTGGACCTTGCCGGCCTTCCACTGCTCGGTCCCCGCCGTGAGCTCGACGGCGACGCGACTCACCTCGGCGCTGACCGCCTGCACCCTGGCCTGGGCGGCGCCGACCAGCTCCTCGGAGATCGTGACGGGCGGCAGAGCCGGCTCGGCGGCCCGGGCCGGACCCCCGGCGGCCTGGGTCAGGAGCACCAGCACGCCGGCCGCCACCAGCCGACCGCCCCGTGAACGGACCGTGATCGGCACGCGCGGTCCTTCCAGGCTGGCGGGCGGCGCAGGACGGCGACCCGTCACGGCTCGCGGGTACTGCGATCACCGTACGCACGATCGGCGGGAATCCGGGCAGGTTTCCCGGCATGTCGGCCGGCCGGCACCTCCCGGCCCGTTCAGCCGGTGTACTCCCAGTGCCACGGCTCGGGGCGGTTGCCGCCCGGTTCGGCCCAGGAGGGGTGCGTCCAGCCGTACGTCGGGCCGTGGGCCTTGAGCCACAGGTAGCCGGCGGAGCCGAAGCTCTCGGCGCCGCAGGCGAAGTCGACGGCGACCCCCCAGCCGTGGTTGCTGGTGCCGGGCACGGCGGCCAGGCTGGGCTTGACCCGGTACAGGGCGACCTGCTCGCTGTAGCTGCGGTAGGAGTTGCCGGCGCACGGCATCCCGCCGGCGGCGGCCATCCGGTTGAAGGCGGCCGCGGCGTCGGCGCGCAGCAGCAAGCCCTGCGTGCCCTCCAGCGGGCAGAGCGCGCTGGACGGCAGCAGGCCGTTGGCGAAGCCCTGCAGCGACCCGCCGCCGCACGCCCCGGCCGGCACTGCGGACACCTCGCCGGGGCCGACCCCGCCGCGGCCGCGGTCGGCGCGCCGCGCCGCCTCGTCGCGGCGGGCCCGCGCCGCCCCCTGCTCCGCCGCCGCCGACTCCAGGCGCAGACGGGCCTGCTCGGCCTGGTCCTGCAGTGCGGCGAGCTCCCCGGCGAGGGCCCGCTCCTGCTCCACGGCCTCGGCCTCGAGCCGGTCGGCCTCCTGCACCAGCCCCTGCGCGCTGAGCCGGGCCGCCTCGGCCTGCTGCACCACGTCGGACTGGCGACCTTGGACGTGCTCCAGGCTGGCCGTCGCCTGCAGGGTCTCGGCCAGGCGACCCGGCTCGGTGAAGGCGAGGCTCAGCTGGTCCGGGCGCGGGCTGCGGTAGGCCGCTCCCACCATGTCGTGCAGGCGGGCCCTGGTGTCGGCGGCCACGTCGGCGGCCCGCTGCGCGTCGCCACGCACGACCGCTCCGCGGGCCCGCACGTCAGCCAGGTGCGCCTGGCCCTGCTCGAGGCGCCGGGTGCCCTCGGCCAGGTCCTGCGCGGCGCGGGTCACCGCGTCGCCGAGGTCGGTGATCCCGGCGCCGACGACCCCGCCGGGGGTGGGCTCCGCAGCCGAGGAGGAGGGCGGTGCGAGGGCAGTGAGGGCGATCGCCGGGGCGAGGACGAGGGGGAGCAGTCGCGAAAGCACCGCCGCCACGCTACCGGCCGATCGGGAGGTCCCCGCCGGCAGCGACAGGGGCACGCGTCACACGTGGGGCGACTGCAGGCCGCGCTGTCGTCTCACCCGTCGAGGCAGGCGGTGAGGGCCCTGACCATGAGCGGTACGTCGAGGGCCGACGCCACCTCGCGGCAGGAGTGCATCGCCAGCATCGGCGCGCCGACGTCGACGGTGGCGAGGCCGAGACGGGTGGCGGTGAGCGGGCCGATGGTCGACCCGCACGGCAGGTCGGCGCGGGTCAGGAAGTGCTGCACGGGCACGCCGGCGGTCGCGCACCGCTCGGCGAACCAGCCGCCGCTGGCCGCGTCGGTGGCGTACGACTGGTTGGCGTTGAGCTTGAGGACCGGGCCGCCGCCGAGCGCCGGGGCGTGCGAGGGCTCGTGCCGGTCGGCGAAGTTGGGGTGCACGGCGTGGGCCATGTCGGCCGAGACCAGCCGCGACCGGGCGAGCACCCGGTGCACGCCCTGCGGGTCGGGGTCGCCGGTCGCGGCGACGAGCCGGGCGACGACGTCGGCGAGAAACGACCCGCGGGCCCCCTCGGCCGAGCCGCTGCCGACCTCCTCGTGGTCGTTGGCGACCAGGACCTGGGTGTGCGCGGCGGGGGACGCGGCGAGCAGGGCGTGCGTGCCGGAGTGGCAGCAGCCGAGGTCGTCGAGTCGGGATCCGGCGATCCAGGTGCCGTCGGCGCCGGTGCGGCCCGCCGGCTGGGTGTCGGCCAGGACGAGGTCGTGGCCGACGACCGTGTCGGGGTCGACCCCCGCGGCGTCGGCGAGCGCCTCGAGCAGGTCCGGCTCGGTGCCGGGGTCCGGCCCCCACAGCGGCACCAGATGGCGCTGCGGGTCGAGCACCAGGCCGTCGCGCACGCTGCGGTCGAGGTGGATCGCCAGCGACGGCAGCCGCAGCGGGGCGCCGGGCAGCAGCACCCGGTGCTGCGCCCCGCCCGTGACGACGAGCCGGCCGGCGACGGTCAGCTCGCGGTCGAGCCAGGTGTGGGCGAGCAGGCCGCCGTACGGCTCGACGCCGACCAGCCGGAAACCGGCGCGGCGCACGTCCCAGTGCGGCCGGACCTTGAACGTCGGCGAGTCGGTGTGCGCGCCGACGAGCCGCAAGCCGGCCTCCGCAACCGGCGCGCTGCCGACCCGGAACGCGATCACGCTGCCGCCGTCGCGTACCACCCAGCGGGCGTCCCCGGGGGCGAGGCGCCAGGTGTCGCGCTCGTCCAGGGCCGTGAAGCCGGCCGCCGACAGCCGCCGGACGATCTCGGCCACCGCGTGGAAGGGCGAGGGCGAGGCGTCGAGGAACGCGCGCAGGTCGTCGCCGAGGTTCGGAGCGCCACGGTGCAAGGGGGCGCCCCGGGGGGCCGGGGCGCTGGGGGAGGCGCTCATGGCGGCGACGCTACGGCCGCCGTGGCAGGCTCGGCGGGTGAGGGTCCTCGTCACCGGCGGCGCCGGCTTCATCGGCGGTCAGGTCGTCGACGTGCTGCTCGCCGCCGGACACGAGGTGCGCATCCTCGACGCGCTGCTCCCCGAGGTGCACCCGGACGGCTGGCCGGCGCACCTCGACCGGCGCGCGGAGCGGGTCCACGGTGACGTCCGGGACCTGCCGGCGGGGGTGCTCGACGGCGTCGACGCGGTCTGCCACTCGGCGGCGATCGTCGGCCTGGGCCTGGACCTGCAGGACCTGCCGCTCTATGTCGGGGTCAACGAGCTCGGCACCGCCGTCCTGCTCGCCGGCATGGACCGCGCCGGGATCGGCCGGCTGGTGCTGGCCAGCTCGATGGTCGTCTACGGCGAGGGCCGCTACACCTGCGGCGAGCACGGGCTGGTCCGGCCCGCGCCGCGGGCGCAGGGCGACCTCACCCGGGGCAGGTGGGAGCCGCCCTGCCCGGTGTGCGGTCGCGACCTCGGGTGGGGGCTGGTGCCAGAGGACGCCCCGGTCGACCCGCGCAGCGTCTACGCGGCGACCAAGACCGCGCAGGAGCACCTCGCGTCGGCCTGGGCGCGCGGCAGCGGCGGGAGTGTGGTCGCGCTGCGCTACCACAACGTCTACGGCCCGCACATGCCCAAGGACACGCCGTACGCCGGGGTGGCGAGCCTGTTCCGCAGCGCGGTGGCCCGCGGCGAGCCGCCGCGGGTCTACGAGGACGGCGGGCAGCAGCGCGACTTCGTGCACGTGCGCGACGTCGCCCGGGCCAACCTGCTCGCCCTTAGGGCCGGCACCTCGGGGGCGCTGACCGCGTACAACGTGGCGAGCGGCACTCCGCACACCATCGCCGACGTCGCCCGGGCCATCGCGGCGGCCGGGCCGGCGCCGGTGGTCACCGGGCAGTACCGCCTCGGCGACGTGCGGCACGTCGTGGCGTCACCCGAGCGGGCCCGCGAGGAGCTCGGCTTCACCGCCGAGGTGGACTTCGCCGACGGGATGCGGGAGTTCGCGACCGCGCCGCTGCGGGGACAGGCCCGGTGAACCGTGCCTGACGTCGTGCTGCCCTGCCTCGACGAGGCAGGGGCGCTGCCGTGGGTGCTGTCCCGGCTGCCGCCGGGCTACCGGGCGGTCGTGGCGGACAACGGCTCCACCGACGGCTCGGCCGACGTCGCGCGGGCGCACGGCGCGCTGGTCGTGCAGGCCAGCCCGCGGGGCTTCGGCGCGGCCTGCCACGCCGGGCTGCTGGCCGCCGACCCGGGCGACGACGTCGTGTGCTTCCTCGACGCCGACGGCAGCCTCGACCCCCGCGAGCTGCCGCGGGTCGCCGACCCGGTGCTCGCCGGTGCGACCGATCTGGTGCTGGCCCGCCGCCGGCCGACCGCGCGCGGCGCCTGGCCGCCGCACGCCCGCGCCGGCAACGCGGTGATCGCCCGGGCGCTGCGCCGCCGGACGCCGTACGACCTGCACGACCTGGGGCCGATGCGGGCCTGCCGGCGCAGCGCCCTGCTGGCGCTGGACCTGCAGGACCGCCGCTTCGGCTACCCGCTGGAGATGGTGCTCGCCGCTGCCCGGGAAGGCTGGCGGGTCCGGGAAGTCGAGGTGAGCTACCTGCCCCGCACCGGCCGGAGCAAGGTCACCGGCACCGTCCGCGGCACGCTGCGCGCGGTGAAGGACATGCGACGGGTGCTCGACGAGGTGGATCAGGCGGTGGCGGTCGGTCCCCGCCCGCGCAGCGCGTAGAGCACGGCGGAGCCGAGGAACAGCACCCCGGTGACGAGCAGCCAGCGGCCCAGGTAGACGTCCTGGTCCAGCCCGCTGGCGACGCCGTAGGCCGCCTCCGAGCGGCGCAGGATGAGCGGCGCGAACAGCAGCAGCAGCAGCCCCGACAGCAGCGCGGGGGCGCGGACGTAGTTGACCGAGCCGGCGGCGGGCACCCGGCGGCGACGGATCAGCCCGCCGAACGAGCGGTCGAGCAGCGCGTAGAGCGGGAACAGCACCAGGTCGTGGGCCAGCGCCGCGCCGACGAACCACACCGCGTAGCGCAGCCGGAGCGGGTCGTGGAACACCTTCAGCGCCGCGGCGCCGGCCAGGGCGAAGCAGCCGAGCAGGGCCAGCAGGTGCAGCGGGCCGGCGCCGTAGAGCCGCTTCACGCGCGCAGCTCGATCTCGCGGACCCACTTGGTGTTGTGCACGCCCGGCGCCGCCGGGACGATCACCCGAGCCGGGAAGCCGTGGTCCAGCGACAGGTCGACGCCGTTGACCTTGAGCGCGAGCAGCGCGTCGCCGGTGGTGAGCTGCTCGCGGGACAGCGCGGCCTGCGCGAACGCCCCGGCCCGCTCCAGCGAGCGGACGGTCCCGGACGTCAGGCCGTCCAGGCCGGTGAGCGCGACGAGGTCGCGCAGCCGGACCCCGGTCCAGGTCTGCACTGTCGACCAGCCCTCGACGCAGGCGATCGGCAGCTCGGCGGTGTGCTGCGGCATCGCCAGCAGCTGGTCCCGGTCGAGCGAGACCTCCCGCGGCCCGCCGCGCAGCAGCAGCCGCCAGGTGCCGCCGGTGACCTCCGGGGTGACCTGGGCGGCGCGGGCGGTCCGGTTGACCTGGAAGTCGGTCGGCCCGTCGCCGTACGACTGGCCGCGCGGCGACAGCAGCGCCGTCGCCCGCCAGCCGAGGGTCTGGCCAAGCGTGACCGCCGTGACGACCGCGCTCCCGCCGCCGACCAGGGCCAGCACGCCGCGGCGGCTGATCGTCGGCGCCGACGGCTCCGGTGACACCAGGCCGTGCTCGTCGGGGGGCTCGGGGACGGTGCGGGCGAGCGGTGTGCGCAGCTGCTCGCGCAACGACCTGCCGCGCAGCGACCGGACCATCGTCGGGAGCTTGAGGAACACGTGGACGGCGAACGCAGCGAGGAACACCCACGCGCCGTAGTAGTGCGCGGTGTAGAAGTCGAAGCCGAAGACGTACCAGTACTGGATGTTGAGCACGCCGGTCGCCAGTTCGAACAGGATGCTGCCCACCAGCAGGAGCAGGGACAGCCGCTCCAGAGCCTGCGCCGGGCTGCGGGCCGGCGGCCAGGCGAACAGCTTCGGGATGACCGACCACAGCTTGCCGAGCACGACCGGGATGAGCGCGAGGCCGAGCGCGACGTGCACGCCCTGGTTGAGCCGGTACAGCCAGGACGGCGACGTCGGCCAGGTGAAGTACGGCAGGCGCAGCACGCCGGGGTCCGCGGGCAAGGCGTTGCCCGGCAGGCGCGGTTCGTAGGCCGCGTAGCTCAGCAGGCCGGTCAGCAGCAGCACCGGCAGCCCGACGAGCAGTACCGCGGCGAAGACCGACGTCAGCCACGGCCCGCGCAGCGGGCTGGAGAACAACGACGCGCGAAACAGCGGGCCGGGCGGCCGCAGGCGCTCCACCGTGCGCCACAGCTGCGCCGGGAAGCCGTACGACGGCTGCTCGGTGCGGCCGTGCGCCCCGTCGCTCGCGACCTCGTCGGTCCTGGTCACCCGGATCGTCCTCCTGCCGGCCACTCCAGCTCGGCGAACCAGCGGCCCGCGCTGTTCCAGACCTCGACCGTCCGCAGGCCCGCCTGGAGTGCGACGTCCTCGATGTCGCGGACGCTGACGTGCGCCCAGCCGAACCAGCTGCTTCTGCGGCCGCTGCTGGACGCGACCTGCACCCGCACCGTACGGGTCGGATCGGACGGCGGGTCCAGCTCGACGAGGACGTGTCCGGAGTCCGTAAGGAGCTCGCGGCAGCGCGCCAGCAGGCAGACCGGGTTCCCGCCGATGCCGATGTTGCCGTCCGCGAGCAGCACCGTCGACCACCGGGTGTCGTCGAGGACGGCGTCGAAGGCCGACGCGTGCAGGACCGGGGCCCCGCCGTGGCGGGCGAGGGCGACGGCGACCGGGGCGACGTCAACGCCGAGGCAGTCGAGCCCGCGTGCGACGAGGGCGCGGGTGAGCCGGCCCGGCCCGCAGCCGAGGTCGAGGGTCGGGCTGCCGCAGCGGTCCAGCAGCGCCTCGTCGGCGGCGCCGCACGCCGGCCGGGTCCACCGGGGCAGGTCGAGCACGACGGTACGGCCGTCCTCGTACTGCAGCCAGGTGGTGGGCGGCGTGCCGTCCAGTGCGGTGAGCAGGTCCTCGCCGTAGATGTCGAGCGGGCTGGTCACCTGCGAGGGGCTGACCAGGTGCGGCGGGCTGGTCATGCGCCGACCAGGCCGAGCTCGGCGGCCAGCGCCGCGAGGCGCGCTCCGGAGGGCTGCAGCAACGCGACCGCCGCGACGTCCTCGATGCGGTCAATGTCGCGCTGCCGGCCGAGGGTGGTCGTCGTCAGGCCGAGGCTGTCCAGTCGGGCCAGCTGCGCGGCGCCGGCCCGGTCAGTGGACATGGGGACACCGTCGAACAGGCCGTCGGCGGGAGCGTGCAGGCCGAGGGCCCACCAGCCGCCGTCCTCGGCCGGGCCGAGCACCGCGTCGGTGCCGGGGGACAGGAGGGCGTCGAGCGCGCCGCGGATCAGGGCAGGCGTCACCTGGGGGGTGTCCATGCCCAGCAGGAGCATCGGGAGGGGCAGGGCGGTGTAGGCGTCGGCGAACGCACCGGCCAGGCGGGCCCCCAGGTCGCCGTCGCGCTGCGGCAGGACGGCGAAGCCCTCGGGCAGCCAGCCGTCGGGGGAGCCGGACAACACGACGGTGCGGCGCGCAACGGCCACCTCCGCGAGAGCGGTGCAGGTGTCGAGCAGCGCGGCCCGGGCGATGGCAGCGGCCTGCTCGGGCGGCAGTGCGGGACTGAGCCGGGTCTTGGTCCGACCGGGCAGCGGCTCTTTCGCCAGCAGCAGCAGCTGTGCGCGCACGGAAAGCTCCTCGGGGTCGGGGCGGAGACGCCGCAAGGCGCGGGTGAGATCGTTCCCCACCCGCGCCTTGCCGGACATGCCGGGCCGGCTAGCTGGTCGCGACAGCGATCTTGGCGACGCCGATCGGGAAGCCCTCGGTGAAGGCGGTGACGCCGAACACCTTGTTGAGGGCGGCGGCCGCACCGGCGGTGAGCTTGACCTCGGTGCCCTCGAGGATGGCGTTGTTGCCCTCCATGGTCGGCGGGTAGTTCAGCGTCGACCCGTCGGCGATGAAGGTCGGGACGTCGTCGCCGAACTTCGCGCCGTCGACGCTGATGTCGGTGCGGATCTCGGACTTGCCCGCGTCGACGTCGAAGTTCTTCAGCTCGACCTTCTTGCCGCCGGCGCTGAGCGTGATGCCCTGGCCGTCGTGCTTGATCACGCCGACGATGAACGGGTCGCTGCCGGTCGTGCCCTGCTCGTACAGCTTCGCGGAGCCGCCGGTGATCGGGAAGATCAGCGCGCCGTTCTCCAGCTTGGTCTCGCCGACGACGCCCGGGGTCACCATCAGGGTGGTGATGCCCTCGAGGAACTTCGGGTCGAGCGTGACGGTCGTGCTGACGCCCTTGGACAGGTCCGGCAGGTCGGCGAGCAGCACCGGGCCGGCGGCCGGCGCCGGGGCGGACGACTCGGCCGCAGACGAGGACGAGGAGGACGAGGGGGTGGAGCCGGTCGCGGTGTCGTTGCTGCCGCAGGCGGCGAGCGACACGGTGAGCAGGCCGGCGAGCACGGCGGCGCTGAGCTTGGTGGAAGCCATGGGAGGTTCCTTCCGGGGTCGGGGGTTGGTGCTGCTGTCTCACATGGGCCTTCGCGCCAGGGGCGGTTCCGGATGGGTCCGTCCGCTGTGACGTAGCGCACCGTGTGCAACCGAATGATAGCGGACAGTCCTCACCGCACCGGTATGCCGCGCCCATGCCTACGCTGCCGTCAGCCGTCGACACCCGGAGCACCTGTGGTCCTGACCCGCCGCACCGCGGCCTGCATCCTGCTCGGCGCCCTGCTCGCCGGCGGGTGCAGCGGCGGCACGCAACCGGCAGCGACGCCCTCGTCGGCGCTGCCCTCGCCACTGATGGCCGCCCCCGAGCCGGCGCGGGCCCCCGTCCCGGCCACCGCCCCCGCCGGCACCGTGGTGGCGCTCGGCGGCGGCCGCCCGGAGGGCCTGGTCGCCGACCCGAAGACGGGTCTGGTGGCCGTGGCACTGCGCGACCCCGGGCGGCTCGCCCTGTTCGACCCGGCTGCGGGCGCGGTGCTGCGGACGGTGCCGGTGCCCGGCGCGGCACGACACCTCGACCTCGCCCCGGGAGGCGGCGCGGTCCTCGTCCCGGGGGAGGACACCGACCTGCTCGCCACCGTCGCTCTGCCCGGCGGGGAGGTCCTGGGCAGCGTCCGGACCGGCCGGCAGCCGCACGATGTCGCCGTGCTCGACGACGGCGACCGCTACGTCGCCGACGAGTTCGGCGGCTCGGTGTCCCTGGTGCGCGGCGACGCCGTCGTCACCACCTTCCCCGGGCTGCTGCAGCCCGGCGGGGCGGACGGCAACCGCGACATCGCCGCCGTCGTGGACGTACGGGCCCGGCTCGTGCACTTCTACCGCGGCGGCCGGCAGGTCGCGGTGCTTCCGGCCGGCGAGGGGCCGACCCACGCGGTCGCCGCCGGCCCCGGCGTCGTCTACGTCGCCGACACCTCCGGTGATGCGCTGCTGCGCTACGACGTGACCGGCACCCCGCGGCAGACCGCCAGCGTCCCGCTGGAGGGACGGCCGTACGGGATGGCCTACGACGCCGCCCGCGGGCTCGTCTACGTCACCGCCACCGCCCGCAACCTGCTCGTGCAGTACCGCGTCACCGCCGCCGGCCTGCAGCAGCAGCAGACCTTCCCGACGGTGCGCAACGCCTACGACGTGGCGGTCGTCCCGGCGACCGGACGGGTCGTGGTCGCCGGTGAGAGCGGCAGCGAGCTGCAGGTCCTCGACCCGTGACCCCGTGACCCCGCGGCCTGCCGACCTCCGCACGGCCGGGGCCCGGCTGGCGTTCGCCGGGCTGCTGGTCGCCGGCGGGGTCGAGGCCTGGCTCGCCCGGCGCACGGCGGCGCCCGGCGGCATCCTCGACCGCCGCTGGACGCTGTTCGCCGAGGTCGCCGGGATGTGGGCGGCGTACGTGGTGGCGCTGGTGTGCGTGCGGGCGCTGCCCCGCCGCAGCGCGGTGGTGCTCGTGCTCGGTCTCGCGGTGGTACTGCGGGTCGCGTCGGTGTCGCCGAAGGCCCCGCTGTCGGACGACCTCTACCGCTACGCCTGGGACGGGCTGGTGCAGTCCGCCGGCATCGACCCCTACCGCTACCCGCCCGAGGCGGCGGAGCTGCGCCCGCTGCGCGAGCCGTGGCTGTGGCCGCCGGAGCTCGCCGGGCAGCCACGCGAGACGCTGCTCAACCGGCCCAACGTGCCGACCATCTACCCGCCGGTGGCGGAAGCGTGGTTCTGGCTGGAGCATCAGATCGTGCCGCTGTCGGCCCGGGACGAGGGCTACCAGCTGGCCGGTCTCGGCCTGGACCTGGCCGTGCTCGCGGTGCTGCTCGCCCTGCTGCGCCGCGCGGGCCGCGACCCGCGGGCGGTGGCGGTGTACGCGCTCGCGCCGGTCGCGGTCCTCGAGGCCGTGCAGAACGCCCACGTCGACGTGCTGGCCGTGCTGCTCGTGCTCGCCGCGGTCGCGGCCGGGGCGCGGCGGCCGGTGCTGGCGACGGCCGGGCTGGCCGCCGCCGCCCTCGTCAAGGTCTACCCGGTGCTGCTGCTGCCGCTGCTGCTGCGCGGCCGCGGCACCCGGCTGCGGGTCGTCACGGTCGCCGCGGCGCTCGCCGCCCTGGCCTACCTGCCGCACGTGCTGGCCGTCGGTCCCGAGGTGGTCGGCTACCTGCCCGGCTACCTGCGGGAGGAGCGGTACGGCGAGGGGACCCGCTACCTGCTCGTCGGGCTGCTCGGGCTGTCCGGCACGCCCGCCACCGCGGTCGTCGCGCTGGCCCTTGCCGGGCTGCTCGCGCAGCTGCTACGCAGCGACCTGCCACTGCCGCGGGCCGCGGTGCGGCTGCTCGCCGGGGTCTTCCTGCTGACCACGCCGGTCCAGCCGTGGTACGCGCTGCTGCTGCTCGCGCTCGTCGTGCTCACCGGCGACGGGTGGGCGGTGCCGCTCGCCGCGGCCGGCTACCCGCTGTTCTTCGCCACGATCCTCGACGGTCCCGCGGTGCTCGCCGGGCGGTTGTCGTACGGCGCCGCGGCGCTCGTCGTCGCCGCCGCGGCGGTTCGGTCACGGCAGGCCCGGCTGCGGCAGGCGCGGTCGGGTCAGCGCACGGTCCTGCCGGCCCCTGGGTAGCGCGTGACGGCCTGCTGCTCGTCGAAGGCCCCGCTCTGGCCCTGCACGACGCTGCCCTGCCCGCGCAGCCGGACGAGCGCCTGGGCGAGCTGCTCGCACTGTCGGCCGAAGGTCAGGTAGCCGCCGGCGCTGACGAGCCACACCCTGCCGGGGGTGCGCGCGACGAGCGCCCGGGCGAACGCGCGAGGGGAGGCGTCGGCGTTGCGCTGCGCGTAGTCGACCCAGTCGACGAGCGCCGGCGAGGCGAAGGTCGGGTAGACGACCTGGTCGGTGCCGGCTGGCAGCAGGCGGCTGACCGCCGGTCCGAGCTGGTCCGGGCAGTACGCCACGACGTCACCCGGGGCGAGCGAGGTGCGCAGCGCCGCCGCGGTCTGCGCCGCCTGGCTGCGGCGGGTGGAGGTGAGCTGCGGCAGCGCGCCGAGCAGGCCGCACACCGCCACCCCGACCAGCGCGACGGCCCGGGCCCGCTCGGGCAGCGCCCGGATCCCCCGCGCGGCGAGAAGCAGGCCCGGCACCAGCGCCACCGAGCTGTAGCGGGGGGAGTAGCCGGCGGCGACGACCATGCCGACCGCCAGCCCGACGACCATCGTGCCCATCGAGCCGGCGAGCAGCAGCAGCGCGATCCGGTCGACCGGCCGGCCGAGCAGCACCGCGCCGCCGTGCGGGCGCCCCACCAGCGCCAGCACTGCGAGGCCGGTCAGCAGCAGGGTGAGCAGCACCGCCGCGCCGCTGCCGCCGCCGGCCCAGCCGGTCACGGTGTACCAGGTGTCGACCAGGTGCGGCGGCGGCGCCCACGGCGCGCCGGTTCGCCGGACCTGGAAGGCGAAGGTCGGCAGCCAGGGCAGGAACAGCACGGCGCCGGCGGTGATCGCGGCGAGCGCCCGGCGGGCCGGTCGCGACCCGCGCAGCCCCATCACGAGCAGTACGGCGCCGGTGGCCGCCAGCAGGAACAGCGCCCAGTAGTGCGTGAGCGCGAGCAGCCCGGCCGTCAGCGACACCGGCAGCAGCCGGGGCAGGCTCGGTCGTTCCAGCGCCCGCAGCAGGGCGAGCAGCCCGGCCGCCGTCAGCAGCTGCACCAGGGCGTACATCCGGGTCTCCGTCGCGTAGCGCACCGCGAACGGGCTGACCGCCAGCAGCAGCAGCGCCGCACGGGCCATGGCCGGTCCGCCCAGGCGGCGGCCGGCCAGCCAGACGAGCGGCAGGGTCGCCAGCGAGAAGACGGTCGACAGCGCCCGTACGGCCAGGTCGGAGGGTCCGACAGCGGCCAGCCAGGCGTGCAGGAGCAGGTAGTACAGCGGCGGCGAGCCGTCGCGGCGCAGCGCGTCGAGCAGGTCCGGCACCGGGCGGCGGGCGATCCCCACCGACAGCGCCTCGTCCAGCCACAGCGCGCTGGGGGAGTGCAGCCGGGCGACGACACCCAGCGCGACGGCGACGGCGAGCAGCGTGCCGCCCAGCGGCGGCCAGCGGGACCGGCGGGGCGGCGCGACAGGCGCGGCCGTGGTCCGGCTCGGCACGGTCGGCGCGGTGCTCATACCCTTCGATGATGCCCGTCCAGGTCGCACCGCGCCCGTCCGGGTCCCGGCCGCCCCCGGTGCCGGCCGGGCCGGGCCGTCGGGCCCTGGCGGTTCTGCGCGCCCAGCCGTGGCGGCCGGTCCTGCTGTCCCTGCTCGTCGCTAGGGTCGTCGTGCTGCTCGCCCTCGCCCTGGCCCAGCTGCTGCACCTGCACGACGGCGACCTGCGCACCGAGGGCCTGCTCGGTTGGGACGCCCGGTGGTACCACCTCATCGCGGCGCAGGGCTACCAGGCGCTGCCCGAGGAGGCGCTGCGGTTCTTCCCGCTCCTGCCGCTGCTCGTGCGCGGCCTCGCCCCGCTGCTGCTGGGCAGCGAGGGCGCCGCCCTGCTCCTGCTCGGCAACGCCGGCGCGCTCGCCTTCGGTCTCCTGCTGCACCGGCTCGTCCTGCGGGAGGGCCTCGGCACCCGGGTCGCCGACCGCGCGGTGTGGGCGGCGGCCCTGGCGCCGGCCGCGTTCGTGCACGTCATGGGTTACACCGAGTCGCTCTACGGGGCGCTGGTCTGCGGGCTGCTGCTCGCGGCACGCGGTCGCCGCTGGGCGCTGGTGGCCCTGCTCGGGCTGGCCGCCGGCGCGCTGCGGCCACCGGGCGTGGTGCTCGCCGCGGTCGTGCTGACGGAGGCGGTGCGGGGGCTGCGCGGGGTGGCGCCGCGCGAGCTCGCCGGCCGCGCCCTGGCGGTGGCCGCGCCGGTCGCCGGGCTCGCGTCGTACCTGCTGTGGGTGCGCGCGCGCTACGGCGACGCGCTGCTGCCGTTCCGGGCGCAGGTCCAGCCCGACCTGCGCGGCGGCGCCTTCGTCGACCCGCTGCCGGGCGTCCTCGGCGCCGTGCACGGACTGCTCACCGGGCACCTCGAGGGCTCCGGGCTGCACGTGCTGTGGGCCGGGGTCGCGGTGGGCCTGCTGGTCGTCGTGCGGCGGTCCCTGCCGCCGTCGTACGCCGTGCTCGGCGGGCTCACCGTCCTGCTCGGGCTGACCGCCCGGAGCATGACGAGCTTCGAGCGCTACGCGGGCAGCGCGGTCCCGCTGCTCATCGCCGCGGCGATCGTCACAGCCAGCCCCAGAGTGCGCTCCGTTACGCTGGTCGTGGCCCCCGTACTGCTGGGTGCCTACGCCACCATGGCCTTCCTGCACCTGTACGTCCCCTGACAGCCACCTGTACGTCCCCTGACAGCAAAGCCAGAGGCGGTTGGCCGACCGGTGAGCGGGCAGCCGCCTCCGGGAACACCCCGATGATCGGAGCGTGCGTTGCCGAGGACCCGACCCAGCGACCCGGGGCCCGTCGTGGTCATCGGAGCCGGACCGGCGGGGCTGACCGCCGCCTACGAGCTGGGCAAGGCCGGTGTTCCGGCCGTCGTGCTCGAGGGCACCGACGTGGTCGGCGGGATCAGCCGCACCGTCGAGCGCGACGGCTGGCGCTTCGACATCGGCGGCCACCGCTTCTTCACCAAGGTCCCCGAGGTCGAGGCCCTCTGGCACGAGATCCTGCCGGAGGACGAGTTCCTGCTGCGACCCCGGATGAGCCGGATCTACTACCGCGGCAAGCTGTTCGACTACCCGCTCAGGGCCGGAAACGCGCTGGGCAACCTCGGGCTGCTCGAGGCGCTCAAGTGCGTCCTGTCGTACATCCTGGTCCGCCTGCGGCCGCCGAAGGACCAGAGCAACTTCGAGGGCTGGGTCGCCGCGCGGTTCGGCTGGCGGCTCTACCGGATCTTCTTCAAGACCTACACCGAGAAGGTGTGGGGGGTGCCGGCCACGGAGATCCAGGCCGACTGGGCCGCGCAGCGCATCAAGAACCTGTCGCTGTTCAGCGCGGTGCTCAATGCGCTGATGCCCAAGCGCAACCAGAAGGACATCGCCTCGCTCATCGAGGAGTTCCAGTACCCGAAGTACGGCCCCGGCCTGATGTGGGAGCGCGCGGCCGAGCACGTCGAGGGCTTCGGTGGCACGGTGCTCATGGAGTCCAAGGTCACCAGGGTCGAGCGCGACGAGGACGGCGTCACCGGGCTCGTGGCCCGCACCGCGGACGGCGAGATGCGTCTGTCGGCCCGGCACGTCGTGTCGTCCATGCCGATCAGCAGCCTGGTGCGCGTCATGGACCCGCCGGCTCCGGCGTCGGTCCGCGCGGCCGCCGCCGACCTGCGTTACCGCGACTTTCTCACCGTCGCCCTCGTGGTGCCCGAGAGCTTCAGCTTTCCGGACAACTGGATCTACATCCACTCGCCGGAGGTGCGGGTCGGACGGATCCAGAACTTCGGGTCCTGGTCGCCGTTCCTGGTCAAGGACGGCCGTACCTGCCTGGGGCTGGAGTACTTCGTCAACGAGCACGACGACCTGTGGGACAGCTCGGACTCCGAGCTCGTCGCGCTGGCCCAGAAGGAGATCACCGCCCTCGGGCTGGTCACCGGGGACGTGTTCGGGGCCGGTTACGTCGTGCGGATGCCGAAGGCCTACCCGGTCTACGACGAGTTCTACAAGGGCAACGTCGAGGTCATCCGGCGCTGGCTCGCCGAAGCGGTCCCGAACGTGCACCCGGTCGGCCGCAACGGGATGCACCGGTACAACAACGCCGACCACAGCATGATGACCGCCCTGCTGACGGCGAAGAACATCCTGGGGGCGAGCCCGCCGTACGACGTCTGGGACGTCAACGTGGAGGAGGACTACCACGAGGAGCAGACGACGCCCAAGACGGGCACCCCGGTCGGCACCGGCCGGGACGCGCCGGTGATCCCGCGCCGGGCGGCGTAGCCCGCCGGTCCGCGGGGCGGCCCTTTTCCCACAGCTGACCATGCCGCACTGGCCTGTGGTCGGGTGTGGGAGGTACGGCCGGCTCAGCCGGTGCCGCCCGCGCCCGGGAGGAGGGCGCGCACGGCCTCGAGGACGCGGGCAGGGCCGGTAGCTCGCGGCCGGAGCACCGGCGAGCCGCCGCCCTCGCCGGCGGCCATGGCGTCGACGGTCTCCAGGAGGGCCTCGCCGGCGCTGTGCTTGGGCAGCCAGCCGAGGTCGCGCCGGGCGCGGGTGATGTCCATGAGCGGGCCGAGCGTGCCGATGTCGACCCAGCCCGGGTCGGTCGGCTGCACGTGCAGCCGCCAGGTGGCGTCGACGAGCCCGCGGACCAGCAGCAGCGGCAAAGGCAGCGTCCGAGCGCCGAGCAGCCGGGCGAGCGTGGGCGGGTCGAGCACCGGCTCGGCGGCGATATTGAAGGCGCCGGTCACCGGCTTGGTGAGCGCAAGGACGTACGCCCGGGCCATGTCCTCGGAGTGCACGGCCTGCACGGCGAGGTCGGGCACGGCGGGCACCAGGGGCAGCAGAGCGCGGCGGACCAGCGTCTGCGGGACGAATGGTCCGAGGAAGTAGCGGGCGAGCTCGCTGGCGGCCTGCGCCTGGAAGACGATGCCGGGGCGCAGCCGCACCACCCGCCGCTCCGGGTGCTCGCGCTCGAGCTCGTCGAGCATCCCCTCCACCTCGGCCTTGTGCCGGCTGTAGACCGAGGTGGAGATCCCGGTGTGCGGGTGGCTCTCGTCGACCCGCGGCTCGTTGGGCCCCGGGGCGTACACGCCGATCGAGGACGCGTGGATGAGCACCGGCACGCCCTCGCCGAGCAGGGCGTCGAAGACCCGGCGCGAGCCCGTGACGTTGACCCGGCGCATCTCATCGGGGTCGTGGGCGGGCATGAGCAGCCAGGCGAGGTGCACGACGGCGTCGGCGCCGCGCAGCAGCGGCCGCAGGTCGCCCTCGCCGACGTCGACGGCGTGCCACTCGATGCGGGGGTCAGGGTCGGCGGGCAGGCGCCGGGCCAGCCCGACGACGGATGTGACCGCGGGCGTGGACAACAGCTGGGGCAGGAGCTGCGAGCCGACGTTGCCGGTCGCGCCCGTGACGACGATGCGCATGCGCGGCACGTGCCCTGGGTGGAGATCGGCACACGGGAAGTGTCGCTGGGCGGGCTCGCCGACCTCGTCGAGCGCGAGCCAGCCTGACCACACTGTCCGCAAGAGTGCGGTCACGCTGTGTCTGGACGTCCCCGGTCCCGAGGTCTACCGTCCGGCCAGCCACGTCCGAGTCCGGGCGGGGCTAGACCTCGCCGTGGTGGCCTCCGGGCTTCCCGGCGCCGGGGCACGCGAGAGGCCCGAAGATGGCACCAGACAGCAACCGCAGACGCCGCTGGCTCGGCCGGCTGGCGCCGGTCCCCGTGATCCTCGCACTCGCGGCCGTCCCGGCCAGCGGCGTCACCAGCACGGCGTCGCCCGCCGACGTGGCGTTCGCCAGGGTGTCGACGCCCGTCCTCGAGCGGTACCTGCTCGCCCACCCCGACCAGGCGCCGTCCTCGATGCGGCAGCAGCTCGACCGGCTGCGCGCGCTGAAGGCCGGCGCAGGGGTGAGCGCCGTGCCTACCGCGACGCCTTCGACAGGTCCGCCGCGCTTCAACCGGGACTTCCTCGGGCTGCCGCAGAACGAGGAGTCGGTCGGCAGCTGCTCCCGCCAGACCGAGGTGGTGCTCGGCGGAACCAACGACTACCGCGGCTTGGTGAACGAGAACGGCAACTTCACCGGCTGGCACTTCTCCAGCGCCGGCGCAGCGACGGTCACCAACGAGGGGCTGCTGCCGACCGTGGAGCTCAAGGGCGTGCAGGTGCCCTCGGGCGGTGACCCCGTCGACGTCGCCACCCCCGGCTGCGACCTGTTCGCGGCGAGCCTGAGCTACCCGGTCGACCTCGACTTCTCCAAGCTGCCGGCCAACACCAACGGCGTCACCGTCTACCGGTCCGACCCCGGCCGCCTCGCGAACTGCCCAGGCGGCGACGCCGCCAGCTGCTGGCCGAACCGGCGCTTCGTGGCGACCAACCGGGCCGGGCACTTCCTCGACAAGGAGTGGATGCACGTCGGCAGCGACGGCGCCGGCGGCGAGGTGGTGTGGGTCACCTACAGCGACTTCGACATGACCGCCGACAACCCGGCCGGCTTCACCGCGAGCATCCAGGCCGTACGCTGCGACGCGGCCCTGCAGCGCTGCACCGACCCCATCCTGATCAGCGACGGGGACCCCGACGTGCAGTTCAGCGACGTCACCGTCGGCCCTGACGGGCGCACCTACGTCACCTGGGCGCAGATCCTCGGCGAGCTCACGAACAAGCCGCAGAGCTTCATCTTCAAGAGCCGCGTCGCGGCCAGCGGCAGCACGCAGTTCGGGCCCACCCGGGTCATCTACCGCGAGGACTCCCCGGTGCCGTTCGGCGGACGCCTTAACGCGAACTCCTTCAGGATCGCCAGCATCCCGAAGAACACCGTGAGCGTGGTCAACGGCCGCCCCCGCGAGTGGCTGGTCTGGGACGCGTGCGGCACCCGCGTGCTGGGGGAGACGATCTGCGAGGACGCCCGGATCAAGCTGCGCTGGTCAGACGACCTGGGGGCGACGTGGAGTCCGATCCACGCCGTGTCGCTGGGCGGGCAGAACTACTTCCCGACCATCGACACCGATCCAGGGACCGGCAAGGTCGCCATCGCGTACTTCACGAACCGCTATGACACCGTCTTCCAGAACGCACAGGACGTGGAGCTCGTGACCGTGGACAACCGCGGCTCGGTGACGAAGCAGACCCGGGTGACGCCCTTCTCCAACGAGCCGGAGGCTGATCCGGTGCTCGACGGGCGCTTCATCGGCGACTACATCGAGGTCGACGCCCGCGACGGCGAGGCGTACGTGCACTACAACGCCAACTACGTCTCCGTTCCGCTGCTCGGGGCGGGCCGGCCCGTTCCCCAGCAGGACAACTTCCTGGCACGGCGGCCGATGTAAGCGGGCCGGCGAGGGAGAGCCGCCAACGCGCGGCGGCTCTCCCTCGCTACGGCGCAGCGGACTCCACCAGTAGCAGCACGACGACCGACTCGCCGTCGGTCTCGACCTGGCTGTCGCCGTAGACGAAACCGGGGGAGCTGGCGAGCAGCACCGACTGCGCGAGGCCCGGCAGCGGCACGCGCCGCCGGTCCGGCCCCAGGTTGCAGGCCACGGCCGTGCGGCCGCGGCGGACGACGAGCCAGCGCGCGTCCTCGTCATAGTCGACCTGCACCCGGTCGCGCCGGCCGTCGGAGAGCTCCGGCCGCGACCGGCGCAGCGCGAGCAGCCCGCGGGTCCACCCCAGCAGGCCCTGTTCGCGCTCGCCCTCGCGCTCGGACCAGTCCAGCTTCGAGGCGCGGTAGGTCGACTCCGCCTGCGGGTCGGGGACCTGCGACGCCTCCGCCCAGCCGTGCGCCGCGAACTCCGCCCGCCGCCCCTCGCTCACCGCCCTGCCGAGCTCGGCGTCGTGGTCGGAGAAGAACTGCCACGGCGTACGGGCACCCCACTCCTCGCCCATCCACAGCATCGGGGTGAAGGCTGAGGTGAGGACGAGGGCGGCGCCGACCTTGAGCAGCCCGTCGGACAGCGTCGCGGTGATCCGGTCGCCGGTCGCGCGGTTGCCGACCTGGTCGTGGTCCTGCAGGTAGACGACGAACCGGTGTCCGGGGACGGCGGCCGGCAACGGCCGGCCGTGGCTGCGGCCCCGGAAGCTCGACCACGTCCCGTCGTGCACGAAGACGCCGGTCAGGGCCTTGGCGAGCGTCTCGAGACCACCGAAGTCGCCGTAGTAGCCGGACCGCTCCCCGGTCAGCAGGGCGTGCAGGGCGTGGTGCACGTCGTCGGCCCACTGGCCGGCCAGGCCGTACCCGCCGGCCTCCCGTGGGCTCACCAGCCGCGCATCGTTGAGGTCGCTCTCGGCGACCAGCCACAGCGGCTTGTTGAGCTGGGCGCCGAGCGCCTCCACCTCGGTCGCGAGCTCCTCGAGCAGGTGCGTGGCCCGCTCGTCGACGAGGGCATGCACGGCGTCCAGCCGCAGCCCGTCGACGTGGTAGTCCCGTAGCCACGCCAGGGCGCTGTCGATGACGTAGCGGCGGACCTCGTCCGAGCCGGGCATGTCGAGGTTGACGGCCGGCCCCCAGGGCGTGGTGTGCGCCTCGGTGAGGTAGGGCCCGAACTCCGGCAGGTAGTTGCCGGCTGGACCGAGGTGGTTGTAGACGGCGTCCATGACGACGCCGAGCCCGCGGGCGTGGCAGGCGTCCACGAACCGCTTGAGGCCGGCCGGCCCGCCGTACGGCTCGTGGACGGCGAACCACGCCACCCCGTCGTAGCCCCAGCCCCACCGGCCGGCGAAGGCGTTGACCGGCAGCAGCTCGACGGCGTCGATCCCGAGGTCGACCAGCCCGTCCAGCTTGCCCACGGCCGCGTCGAAGGTGCCCTCCGGGGTGAACGTACCGACGTGCAGCTCATAGAGCACGGCGCCAGGGAGCGGCAGGCCCCGCCAGTGCCCGTCCGTCCAGGCGAAGTCCGGGTCGACCAGCCGCGACGGCCCGTCGACACCGGCCGGCTGCCAGGCGCTGCGCGGGTCGGGGCGGGGCGGGCCGCCGTCGAGACAGAAGGCGTAGTCGGTGCCCGGGCCGGCCGCCGGGACGGCCACCTGCCACCAGCCGTCGGGCGTGCCGGTCAAGGCGCGGCGCTCACCGCCGACCTCCACCTCGACCCGCTCCTTGCCGGGGGCCCACACGCGCAGCGTCGTCATGCCGCAGCCCTGCCCCGCCGCCCCTGCCGCGAACTTGTGCGGCCGGTCACGCCCGGACGAGCAGCGCGGGCCCCTCGGCGAGTAGGTCGGCGAGCCGGACACAGCCCTGCCACGCGCCGCCGCCGAGCAGGTCGCACCACGCGCCGTCGGGCAGCTGCACGGCGTCGTCGCCCCAGCCGGACCGTTCCACGAGCACCGCGCGGGTCGGTGCCACCGTGACGACCTGCCCGGAGCGGCAGAACGCCACCGCCCGGGGGCCGGCGTCGAGCGGGGTGTAGGTCGCGCCGGCGAGGAACCACCCGGGGTGCTCGCGCCGCAGCCGGAGCGCGGTCGCGGTCAGCCGCAGCTTCGCCGGCGCGGCGGCGAGGTCGGCGAGCCCCGCGCGGCGGGCGGCGTAGTCGACGGGCCGCCGGTTGTCCGGGTCGACCAGCGACAGGTCGGGCAGCTCGGTGCCCTGGTAGGTGTCGGCGACCCCCGGCATCGTCAGCTGGACGAGCTTCTGGGCGAGCAGGGTGGTCTGCCACGCCGGCCCGAGCCGCGCGACGAACCCCGCGAGGTCCCCGGTGAGCGCCGGGTCGGCGAGCACGCCGCGGACGAACGCCGCGACGGCCTCGTCGAACTCCGGTACGGGATCGACCCAGGAGGTGCGGGCCTTGGCCTCGCGGGTGGCCTTCTCGACGTACGCGACCGTCCGGTCGGCCGAGATCGGCCAGGCGCCGACCAGGCTCTGCCAGATGAGCAGCTCGGTGCCGCGGTCCGGCCCGGCCGGGCGGCGGTGTCTGGCGGCCAGCGCCGTCCAGCGCACGACGGCCTCGCCCCACTCCCGCGGGCACTGGGCGAGCAGCACCAGCCGGGCGCGGACGTCCTCGCTGCGCTTGGTGTCGTGCGTCGACAGGGCCGTCTGCGACAGCGGCCAGTCGGCCTGCTGCGCCTCGCAGGCCCGGTGGAACTCCTCGACCGGCAGCCCGAGGCGACCCGGGTCCCCGCCGACCTCGTTGACCGCCGCCAGGCGCAGGTAGCGGTAGAACGCGGTGTCCTCGACGCCCTTGGCCATCACCGGCCCGCAGGTCTGCTGGAACCGCGTGACGAACTCCTGCGCCGCCTCCCCGGGCGGTCCCTCGGCGAGCGCCAGCCGCCCGACGAGGGCGATCTCGGCGGCCCGCCGCGGCAGCCGCGCCGTCGCCGCCTCCACGGCGGCCCGTACGTGCGCCCGGGCGTCGTCGTCGGCGGGACCGGCCGGGGGGAGGTAGGCCCGGTAGACCCCGAACGACGCCAGCACCTCGACCAGGGCCTCGCGCAGCGGGCGGCGCGTCGTGTCGCGCAGGACCGGGTCGGTGCGGCAGACCCGCAGCGCCAGTTCGGTGAGCCGGTTCACCTCGGCGACGAGCACCTGGTCCAGCACCAGGTGCTTGGTCGCGTCGACGACCTGGGCGTACGACGCCCGGCTGCCGGTCTCGGACGCCCACAGGTCGGTGAGCGGCTGCTCCCCGGCCGGGTCGACGAACAGGCCGAGCACCCGGTTGAGCGCGTCGTAGCCGGTGGTGCCGGCGGTCTGCCAGCCGGCCGGCAGCGACTCCCCCGGCTCGAGGATCTTCTCTACGACGACCCACGAGCCGCCGGTGGCCTCGGCGAGCCTGGCGAGGTAGCCCTCCGGGTCGGCGAGGCCGTCGGGGTGGTCGATCCGCAGCCCGTCGAGCACCCCGCCGGCGACCTGCGCCAGGACGAGCCGGTGGGTGGCGTCGAAGACGTGTGCGTCCTCCACGCGCACCCCGGCGAGCGTCGTCACGTCGAAGAACCGCCGGTAGGCCAGCTCCTCGACGGCGACCCGCCAGTGGCACAGCCGGTAGTGCTGGCGGTCCAGGGTGGCGAGCACGTCGCCATCGACCCGCGTGCCCGGGGCGATCGGCACCTCGTGGTCGTAGTAGCGGATCCGGTCCTCGAGCAGCTCCAGGTCGGGTACGGCCTCGCCGAGCGGCGTGCCGAGCACCGGCACGAGGACCTTGCCGGGATTGTCCGGCGAGTCCCAGTCGATGTCGAACCAGTCGGCGTACGGCGACGCCGGCCCTTCCCGCAGCACCGACCACCAGGCGGCGTTCTGCGACTCGGGTTCCGAGACCGCCATGTGGTTGGGCACCACGTCGAGCACGATCCCCAGCCCGGCTGCTTGGCAGGCCGCCGCCATCCGGTCGAACGCCGGCTGCCCGCCGAGCTCGGGGTTGAGCGCGCCGTGGTCGACGACGTCGTAGCCGTGCGCCGACCCGGGCGCGGCCCGCAGGTAGGGCGAGCAGTACAGGTGCGTCACCCCCAGGTCTGCCAGGTAGGGCACGGCGGCGGCGGCGTCGTCGAAGGTGAAGCCCGCATGCAGCTGCACGCGGTAGGTGCTGACCGGCACCGGCCGGCCGGCTGCGGGCAGGTGCGGCACTAGAAGACCTTCTGGAGCACGAGCACCGAGCGCGCCTCGACCGGCATGCTCTGCCCGGTCTTCACCGTCCGCTGCTCGGCGTCGTCGAGCAGCGGGGCGGCCGTGTCGACCGCCACCGCCCACCGCTCCCCGGCCCCGAGGTCGGGCAGCGTGAACTCGATCGGCTGGTGGTGGCCGTTGAACAGCAGGAAGAAGTCGTCGTCCTTGACCCGCTCGCCGCGGGCGTCGGGCTCGGGGATCGCGTCCCCGTTGAGGAAGACCGCCACCGAGCGCACCCGCCCGGAGTCCCAGTCGGCCGAGGTCATCCACTCCCCGGCCGGGGTGAACCAGCCGATGTCGCCGAGCCCCTCGCCCCTGAGACCGCGGCCCTGGAAGTGTCGGCGGCGGCGCAGGATGGGGTGGGCGTGCCGCAGGGCGGCGAGCCGCCCGACGAAGTGTGACAGGACCTCGAAGTCCCTGGCCCGCTCCCAGTCGACCCACGCGATCTCGTTGTCCTGCGCGTAGACGTTGTTGTTGCCGCCCTGCGTGCGGCCGACCTCGTCGCCGTGCAGCAGCATCGGCACGCCCTGGCTCAGGAACAACGTGGTCAGGAAGTTGCGCTTCTGCTGCTCGCGCAGGGCGATGACCTCGAGGTCGTCGGTCTCTCCCTCGACCCCGCAGTTCCACGAGGAGTTGTGGCTTTCCCCGTCGTTGCCGCCCTCGCCGTTGGCCTCGTTGTGCTTGGTGTTGTACGACACGAGGTCGTGCATCGTGAAGCCGTCGTGCGCGGTGACGAAGTTGATGGAGGCATACGGGCGCCGGCCGTCCTGCTCGTAGAGGTCGGCCGAGCCGGTCAGGCGGGAGGCGAACTCCCCGAGGGCGCTCTCCTCGCCCCGCCAGAAGTCCCGGACGGTGTCGCGGTACCTGCCGTTCCACTCCGTCCACAGCGGCGGGAAGCCGCCGACGTTGTAGCCCCCCTCGCCGACGTCCCACGGCTCGGCGATCAGTTTGACCTGGCTGATGACCGGGTCCTGCTGCACGAGGTCGAAGAACGCCGACAGCCGGTCGACCTCGTGGAACTGCCGGGCGAGCGAGCTGGCGAGGTCGAACCGGAAGCCGTCGACGTGCATCTCGGTGACCCAGTAGCGCAACGAGTCCATGATCATCTGCAGCACGTGCGGGTGCTTCATGAGCAGCGTGTTGCCGGTGCCGGTCGTGTCGTAGTAGTGCTTGGCGTCGCCGTCCACCAGCCGGTAGTAGGCGGCGTTGTCGATCCCGCGGAACGACAGCGTCGGACCCAGCTGGTTGCCCTCGGCGGTGTGGTTGTAGACGACGTCGAGGATGACCTCGAGCCCGGCCGCGTGCAGCGCCTTGACGGTCGCCTTGAACTCCTGGACCTGCTGGCCGTTCTGCCCCGCCGAGCAGTAGTCGTTCTGCGGGGCGAAAAAGCCGATCGTGTTGTAGCCCCAGTAGTTGGTCAGTCCGCGGTCGGCCAGGTGGCTGTCGTGCACGAACTGGTGCACCGGCATGAGCTCGACCGCGGTGATGCCGTGCTTGCGGTAGTGCTCGATCATCACCGGGTGGGCCAGCGCCGCGTAGGTCCCGCGGATGTCCTCGGGGATGTCCGGGTGGGTCATCGTGAGGCCCTTGACGTGCGCCTCGTAGATGACGGTTTCGTTGTAGGGCGTGCGGGGGTGCCGGTCGTTGTCCCAGTCGAAGTAGGGGCTGATGACGACGGACTTGCTCATGTAGGGCGCGGAGTCCTCGTCGTTGAAGGAGTCCTCGTCCCCCCAGGTGTAGGAGAAGCACGCCTGGTCCCAGTCGATGTCGCCCTCGATCGCCTTGGCGTACGGGTCGAGCAGCAGCTTGCTGGGGTTGCAGCGGTGCCCGTGGGCCGGGTCGTAGGGCCCGTGCACCCGGTAGCCGTAGCGCTGGCCGACCCCGATGTGCGGCAGGTAGCCGTGCCAGACGAAGGCGTCGCGCTCCGGCAGGGTGAGCCGGGTCTCGGTGCCGTCCGCCTCGAACAGGCACAGCTCGACCCGGGTGGCGACCTCGGAGAACAGTGCGAAGTTGGTGCCGGTGCCGTCGAAGGTCGCGCCGAGCGGGTAGGGCGTGCCGGGCCAGACCCGCTGGGTGGTGGTCACGTGCCCGACTCGGCGGCAGCGCCGGGCGCGTCGGCGTAGCGCAGGACGGCGCCCACGCCGCCCCGCGGCGAGGTCGCCAGCTCGTGCGGGACGAGCTGCACGCCTGCCGAGGTGCCGAGGGCGGCGCGGATGAGGACGTCGGTCATGGGGCCCTCCTGGGGATCGTCGACGCCGAGCGCCGCCAGGTCGGCGGCGGTCGTGCCGAGGTGGGTGGGCTCGGGACCGAACAGCAGCGTGGAGTAGCCCGGCGCGTCCGTGGTCACGAGCAGCGTCTCGACCTGGGCCTTGCGCAGCGCCGCGACGACGTCCTCGACGCCGTCGACGGCCCGCTTGCCCTGGCCGCGCTCCTGAGCGTAGCCGTCGAGCAGGTCCAGGGTCTGCTGCGCGACGAGCCGCGAGACGGCGTCGGCGACGCGCTGGCGCACGAGGGCGGTGCTGCCGTCCTGGCCCCGCCCGCCCTCGACCGTCAGGAAGCGGTCCTGCAGCCGGACCGGGAGGTGCTCGCGGACCAGGGTCAGCTCGCGCTGGTCCCCGGCCGCCACGACGACCTGCGCGTCCACGGCGTCCGCGAGCTGGACGACGGCCTCGACGATCTCCCGGGCGTTGGCCTCCCAGCCGTTCTCCGCGCGGTGCAGGTAGCGCAGATGCGACCAGCCGCCGACCGGGACCTTGCGGATGTCCGGGGCGTGGCCCTTGACGGTCACCTGGCCGGCGACGTGGGCGGTGTCGTAGTGGGCCGACACGTCGGCTCCGGTGCGGTCGGCGAGCACCACCACGTGCGGCACCCGGGTGGTGACGTCGTCGAGCAGCGGCAGCAGGTGCGGCAGCGGAGCGAGGTCGACGACCGGCCGCCGGGGCGGTGTGCCGAGGGACACCGCGAGCCGGACGGTGCCGTCGGCCGGCGTGGCCACGACGAGCCGGCTCTCACCCTCGTCGTGGCTGCCCTTCGCGGCGCCCACGGCCTCGCGGGTGCGCTCGTCGACACCCAGCTCGGCGAGCTGGGTCAGCACGCCCCGCCACTGCAGGTCGTACTTGTCCTGGGCCCTCTCCAGCGCGCTCTCGCTCTCGACGTGCACGGTGACGAACGGGCCCTCGGCGGACAGGACGGCGGTGAGGTCGTGCGGGTCCACGGGTGTCTCCTTCGAGGGCGGGCAGGGCCCGGGCCGGATGCGTCCCCCGTCCTACCCCCGGCCCGAGACGTCCTACGCGCCCGGCCCGGGCACCCAGCGCGCCGGCCGCTTGTCCGCGTAGGCGGCGATGCCCTCCTGCCCCTCCTCGGAGGCGAAGTGCCGGGCCGACAGCTCTGTCGCCGCTCCCAGCGCCGCCCCGAACGACTCCGCCGTGCCCGCGGTGAGCAGCAGCTTCGTCGCGGCCAGCGCCTCCGGCCCGCCGAGGATGAGCATCTCGACGAAGCGGGCGACTTCGGCGTCGAGCCGGTCGGCCGGGATGCAGGCGTTGAGCAGTCCGATGTCGACCGCCCGGGCGGCGTCGAAGACCTCGCCGGTGAGGAAGAGCTCGTGTGCCGCGCGGGGGAGCAGGCGCGGCAGCACGGGCACCGAGATCACGGCGGGGACGAGCCCGAGCCGCACCTCGGTGAACGCGAAGCTCACCGTGTCGGCGGCCAGCGCGATGTCGCAGGCGGCGACGAGCCCGACGCCGCCGGCCCGCGCCGGTCCGGTGAGCCGGGCCACCGACGGCTTCGGCGAGGTCCACAGCGCCTCCAGCAGGGCCGGGAACTCCTGGATGCCCTGCTGGTCGGCCCCGGCGCCCCTGGCCTCCTTGAGGTCCATCCCGGCGCAGAAGACCGGGCCGGTGTGGGTGAGCACCACGACCCGCACCGCCGGGTCGGCCAGCGCGCTCTCGAGCCGGTCGCGCAACTCGGCGCGCAGCTGCCGGGACAGCGCGTTGCGGTTGGCGGGGGAGTCCAGGGTGACGGTCGCCGTGCCGTCGGCGACCTCGAGGTGGACCAGCTCGCCGCCGGTCACGCTGCCGCCAGCGCCACACCCAACTGCGGGCCGGTGGCGGCGCGTACGTCGTCGACGCTCACCCCTGGGGCGGTCTCGCGCAGCACCAGCCCCTCGGGCTCGACGTCGATGACCGCGAGGTCGGTGACGATCCGCTGGATGCAGGTCTTGCCGGTGAGCGGCAGGGTGCACTCCTGGACGATCTTGTGGCCGCCGTCCCGGGCCACGTGCTCCATCATGACGATCACCCGCTTGGCGCCGTGCACGAGGTCCATCGCGCCGCCCATCCCCTTGACCATCTTGCCGGGGATCATCCAGTTGGCGAGGTCGCCACGGGCGCTGACCTGCATCGCGCCGAGCACGGCGACGTCGACGTGGCCGCCGCGGATCATCGAGAACGACAGGGCGGAGTCGAAGTAGGCCGCCCCCGGCTGCACCGTCACCGTCTCCTTCCCGGCGTTGATGAGGTCGGCGTCGACCTCGTCCTCGGGCGGGTAGGGGCCGACGCCGAGCACCCCGTTCTCGGACTGCAGGACGACGTGCACCCCCGGCGGCAGGAAGTTGGGGATCAGCGTGGGCAGGCCGATGCCGAGGTTGACGTACTGGCCGTCCTCGAGCTCGCGGGCCACCCGGGCCGCCATCTGGTCGCGGGTGAGGGTCATGACCGGGCCACCGTCCTCTTCTCGATGCGCTTGTCCAGGGCGGGTACGTGCACGACCCGCTGCACGAAGATCCCGGGGGTGTGCACCAGGGCCGGGTCGATCTCGCCGGGCTCGACCAGCTCTTCGACCTCGGCGATCGTCACCCGGCCGGCGGCCGCGCACAGCGGGTTGAAGTTCATCGCGCTCTTGCGGTAGACGAGGTTGCCGTGCCGGTCGCCCTTCCAGGCGTGCACCAGCGCGTAGTCGGTGCGGATCGCCTCCTCGAGGACGTACTGCGTCCCGTCGAACACCCGCACCTCCTTCGGCTCGCTCGCCAGCGCGATCCCGCCGCTGCCGTCGTAGCGCAGCGGCAGGCCGCCGTCGGAGATCTGGGTGCCGACGCCGGCGGGGGTGTAGAACGCCGGAACGCCGGCGCCCCCGGCTCGCAGCCGCTCGGCGAGGGTGCCCTGCGGCACCAGCTCGACCTCGAGCTCCCCGGCGAGGAACTGCCGCTCGAACTCCTTGTTCTCCCCGACGTAGGACCCGGTGGTGCGGCGGATCCGCTTGGCCCGCAGCAGCGACCCGAGCCCCCACTCGTCGACGCCGCAGTTGTTGCTGACGGTGGCCAGGTCGGTGACGCCGGTGTCGAGCAGCGCGTCGATCAGGCCCTGCGGGATGCCGCACAGGCCGAAGCCCCCGACGGCCAGCGAGGACCCGGAGGCGACGTCGGCGACGGCCTCGACGGGGGAGGCGAAGACCTTGTCCATGCGGTTACCGGTTCTCCTTCGTGGGTGCGCTCACAGTCCCAGCTCGCGGGCGATGAGCATGAGCTGCACCTCGGTGGTGCCCTCGCCGATCTCCAGTATCTTGCTGTCCCGGTAGTGCCGGGCCACCGGGTACTCGTTCATGTAGCCGTAGCCGCCGTGCACCTGCGTGGCGTCGCGGGCGTTGTCCATCGCCGCCTCCCCGGCCACCAGCTTGGCGATCGAGGCCTCCTTCTTGACCGGCAGGCCGGCCAACATCCTCGCGGCGGCGTCGTAGTAGGCGGTGCGGGCGGTGTGTGCCCGAGCCTCCATCCGGGCGATCTTGAAGGCGATCGCCTGGTTCTGGCCGATCGGCCGGCCGAACGCCTCGCGCTCCCTGGCGTACTTGACGCTCTCGTCGACGCAGCCCTGTGCGGCGCCGACGGCGAGCGCGGCGATCGCGATCCGGCCCTCGTCCAGGATCTGCAGGAAGCCGGCGTAGCCCCGGCCGCGCTGACCGAGCAGGTTCTCCTCCGGCACCCGCACGTCCTCGAACGTCAGGGGGTGGGTGTCGGAGGCGTGCCAGCCGACCTTGCTGTACGCCGGCTCGGCGGTGAACCCGGGCGTGGGCACCGGGACGAGGATCGAACTGATCTCCTTCTTGCCGCTCGCCGTCGTGCCGGTGACGGCGGTGACCGTGACCAGCCGGGTGATGTCGGTGCCGGAGTTGGTGATGAACGCCTTGCTGCCGTTGACCACCCACTGCCCGTCCTGCAGGACGGCGGTGGTGCGGGTGCCGCCGGCGTCGCTGCCGGCGCCGGCCTCGGTGAGCCCGAAGGCCCCGAGCGCCTCCCCGGAGCACAGCTGCGGCAGCCACTGCTCCTTCTGGGAGTCAGTGCCGAAGCGGTAGACCGGCATCGCTCCGAGGGACACGCCGGCCTCCAGGGTGATGGCGACGCTCTGGTCGACCCGGCCGAGCTCCTCCAGCGCCAGGCACAGGGCGAAGTAGTCGCCGCCCATCCCGCCGTGCTCCTCGGGGAACGGCAGCCCGAACAGCCCCATCTCGCCCATCTGGCGCACGACGTCGTACGGGAACGTCTTGGTCTCGTCGTGGTGCGCGGCGACGGGGGCGACGACCTCGCGGGCGAAGGCCTCGACGGTCTTGCGAAGCTGCGACTGCTCCTCGGTGAGCCGGGTGTCGAGCATCTAGGCCTCCTGGGGCGACGTGCTGGGTGCCAGCGCGGTGAGCGTGCGGGACGGGCTGGGCCGGCCGAGCTGCCCGGCCATCCAGCGGCTGGTGGCGGCGAGCGCGTCGAGGTCGACCCCGGTCGCGATGCCGAGGCCGTGCAGCTGCCAGACGAGGTCCTCGGTGGCCAGGTTTCCGGTGGCGCTGCCGGCGTAGGGGCAGCCGCCGAGGCCGCCGGCCGAGGCGTCGACGACGGTCACGCCGGCCTGCAGGGCGGCCAGGGTGTTGGCGAGGGCCTGGCCGTAGGTGTCGTGGAAGTGCACGGCGAGCCGGTCGGCGGGAAGGCCCCGCTCGTCGAGCAGGCCCAGCAGCCGGACGACCTGGCCGGGGGTGCCGACGCCGATGGTGTCGCCGAGGCTCACCTCGGTGCAGCCCAGCTCGGCGAGCCGCACCGCGACGCCGGCCACCTGCTCGGGCGGGACGTCGCCCTCCCACGGGTCGCCGAAGCACATCGAGACGTAGCCCCGGACCGCCACGCCGGCGCCGCGCGCCCGCTCGACCACGGGCGCGAACATCTCCAGCGACTCCGCGACGGTGCGGTTGAGGTTGCGCTTCGCGAAGGTCTCGGTGGCGCTGGCGAACACCGCGACCTCCCGGGCTCCGCAGGAAAGCGCCCGCTCCAGGCCCTTCGCGTTGGGCACCAGGACGGGCGCGCGGGGCGGCTGGCCGTCGGCCAGCAGCGCCAGGAGCTGCTCGGCGTCGCCGAGCTGGGGGACCCAGGACTTCGGGACGAAGCTGGTCAGCTCCACGGTGCGCAGCCCGGCGGCGACCAGTCGGCGGATGAACTCCGCCTTCACCTCCACGGGGACGACGGCGGCCTCGTTCTGCAGGCCGTCGCGGGGGCCGACCTCGTAGATCTCGACGCGCTCGGGCAGTCCGGGGAGTCGTTCGACGCTCATAGAGGCGGCTCCTCCTCACCGTCTAAGGTCGGCACCTGCTCAGCGTGGACCGTCGCGACGGGCTGGTCCACCACGACCTGGTCGCCCACCCGTACGAGCACCTCCACCGTGCCGGGCAGCGGCGCGCGCAGCACGTGCTCCATCTTCATCGCCTCGACCGCCAGCAGCGGGGCGCCCGCCTCGACGGCGTCGCCGGTCGCGGCGTGCACCGCGACGACCGCGCCCGGCATGGGGCTGCGGACCTGGGCGTCGGCGTCGGCCGCGAGGGCCCGGACGCGCGCCGGCGGCGCCGCCACGACGGCCCAGGTGCCGCCGTCGACGGCCACCCAGGTGGTGGCGCCGTCGACGGCGGTGAGCACCGACGTCGTGCGCCCGTCCAGGGTCAGCAGCAGGCCGTCCGGCACCGCCCGGGCGGCGGCGCGGTGCAGCGCGCCGCCGACCCGCACCTCGACCTCGTGGCCGGCCCGCCCGGCGACCGGCCCGGTGACCGAGACCTGCAGCCGCGCTCCGTCGGCGTCGAGCACGTCCCAGCGCACCGGCGCCCGACCGGTGACCCGCCAGCCGGTCAGGGCGGTCCACGGGTCGCCGGGTTGCGGCAGGTCGAGCAGGTGGCGCAGCGCGGCAGCGACGAGCGCCACGTTGGGCAGGCCGGTCGGCACGAGGTCGTCGAGCGAGCGCTCCAGGAGCCCGGTGTCGAGGCGCCCGGCGCGAACGTCGGGGTGGGCGAGCAGCGCCCGCAGGAAGGTGGTGTTGCTGCGGACGCCGAGCAGCACGGTGCCGGCGAGCGCCCGGTCCAGCCGGGCCAGCGCGGTCGTCCGGTCCGGCGCCCACGCCACGACCTTGCTGAGCATCGGGTCGTACGTCGTGCCGACCGGCTCGCCCTGCAGCAGCGAGCTGTCGACCCGTACGCCCTCGCCGGCGGGCTCGCGCAGCAGCAGCGCCCGGCCGCCGGTGGGCAGGAAGCCGCGGGACGGGTCCTCGGCGTAGATCCGGGCCTCGACGGCGTGGCCGGACAGGCGCACGTCGGCCTGGCCGAACGACAGCGGCTCGCCGGCGGCGACCAGCAGCTGCTGCTCGACGAGGTCGAGCCCGGTCACCAGCTCGGTGACCGGGTGCTCGACCTGCAGCCGGGTGTTCATCTCCATGAAGTACGGCGCGTCGGCGGCGTCCCCGGCGACGATGAACTCCACCGTGCCGGCGCCGACGTAGCCGACCGCCTGGGCCGTCGCCACCGCGAGCCCGCCGTAACGCGCGCGCTGCGCCGGTGTCAGCAGCGGCGACGGCGCCTCCTCGACGACCTTCTGGTGGCGGCGCTGCAGGGAGCACTCCCGCTCGCCGAGGTGGACGCAGCCGCCCTGGGTGTCGGCGAGCACCTGCACCTCGAGGTGCCGCGGCCGCAGGACGTAGCGCTCCAGGAACAGCGTGTCGTCCCCGAAGCTCGCCGCGGCCTCCCGGCGGGCGCTGACGAGGGCCGCACCCAGGTCGGCCGGGTCCTCGACCAGGCGCATGCCCTTGCCGCCGCCGCCCGCCGACGGCTTGACGAGGACGGGGTAGCCGACCTCCTGGGCGGCGGCGACGAGGTCGGCATCGGTCATCCCGAGGTCGGTGCGCCCGGGGACGACCGGCACGCCGGCGGCGCTCACGGTCTGCTTGGCCCGGATCTTGTCGCCCATCACCTCGACGGCGGTGGGCGGCGGACCGACGAAGACGAGCCCGGCGTCGGCGCAGCCGCGCGCGAACTCGGCGTTCTCGGCGAGGAAGCCGTAGCCGGGGTGCACAGCCTGCGCTCCGGTGGCGGCGGCCGCGGCCAGCACCCGCTCGGCCGACAGGTAGGACTCCCGGGCGGGCCCGGGCCCGAGCCGTACGGCGACGTCGGCCTCGCGGACGTGCCGCGCCCCCGCGTCGGCGTCGCTGTAGACCGCGACCGACCGGACCCCGAGCCGGCGCAGCGTGCGCATCACGCGTACGGCGATCTCGCCGCGGTTGGCCACCAGCACGGTGTCGAACATCGCGCCGCTCACATCCGGAAGACGCCGTAGGAGACCGGCTCGAGCGGTGCCTGCGCGCACGCCGACAGCGCCAGCCCGAGGGCGTCCCGGGTGGCCAGCGGGTCGAGGATGCCGTCGTCCCACAGCCGGGCGGTGGCGTAGAAGGGGTTGCCCTGGTGCTCGTACTGCCGGCGGACCTCGTCCTGCAGGGCGCCGGTGTCGGTGCCCTCCTGGGCGACGGCGGCCAGCACCGACGCCGCCTGGTCGCCGCCCATCACCGAGATCCGGGCGCCCGGCCACATCCACAGGAAGCGCGGGGAGTAGGCCCGGCCGCACATGGAGTAGTTGCCGGCGCCGAAGCTGCCGCCGATGACGACGGTGAGCTTGGGGACGCGCGCGCAGGCGACGGCGGTGACCATCTTCGCGCCGTGCTTGGCGATGCCGCCGGCCTCGTACTCCCGGCCGACCATGAACCCGGTGATGTTCTGCAGGAACAGCAGCGGGATCTGCCGCTTGTCGCACAGCTCGATGAAGTGCGCGCCCTTGAGGGCGCTCTCGGAGAACAGCACGCCGTTGTTGGCGACGATCCCGACCGGGTGCCCGTGCAGGTGGGCGAAGCCGGTGACCAGTGTCGCGCCGTACTCCGTCTTGAACTCGGCGAACCGGCTGCCGTCGACCAGGCGGGCGATCACCTCACGGACGTCGTAGGGCGTCCGCGGGTCGGCCGGCAGGACGCCGTACAGCTCGGCGGGGTCGACGGCGGGCGGCTCGACCGGGCGCACCTCCCAGGGGGTGGCGGTGCGCGGTCCGAGCGTCGCCACGATCTGCCGCACAATCCGCAGCGCGTCGGCGTCGTCGTCGGCGAGGTGGTCGGTGACCCCGGAGACCCGGCTGTGCAGCGCGCCGCCGCCGAGGTCCTCGGCCGTCACCACCTCGCCGGTCGCGGCCTTCACCAGCGGCGGCCCGCCGAGGAAGATCGTGCCCTGGTCGCGGACGATGACCGCCTCGTCGCTCATCGCCGGCACGTAGGCCCCGCCGGCGGTGCACGAGCCGAGCACCGCCGCGACCTGCGGGATGCCGCGCGCGCTCATGGTGGCCTGGTTGAAGAAGATCCGGCCGAAGTGCTCGCGGTCGGGGAAGACCTCGTCCTGGCGCGGCAGGAAGGCGCCGCCGCTGTCGACGAGGTAGACGCACGGCAGCCGGTTGTGCAGTGCCACCTCCTGCGCGCGCAGGTGCTTCTTCACCGTCATCGGGTAGTAGGTGCCGCCCTTGACGGTGGCGTCGTTGGTCACCACGACGCACTCGCGGCCGCTGATCCGTCCGATGCCGGTGATCACGCCGGCGCCGGGCGCCTCGTCGCCGTACATCCCGCCGGCGGCCAGCGGGCTGAGCTCCAGGAACGGGCTGCCCGGGTCCAGCAGGGCGTCGACCCGGTCGCGGGGGAGCAGCTTGCCGCGGGAGACGTGCCGCTCGCGGGAGCGCTCCGGCCCGCCGAGCGCGGCCAGGGCCAGCCGGGCGTCCAGCTCCTGGACGAGCCCGCGCTGGAGCTCGGCGTTGCGGCCGAAGGCGTCGCTGCGCGGGTCGAGGGCGGTGCCGAGCCGGGACGCCAGCACGTCGCCTCCCGATCCTGGTGAGCGAGGGGTAACCCTGTCGGCCTGAGGCTAGGCCCTGCACGCCTTCCTGCCTGGCCCGGGACCCCCAGGCGTCCGGGAGGACCGGCTCGTGGGTGCGCTGCCACGAGCGGTTGTCCATAGCCTGCCGACCCGGGCTCAGGAGCCCGCCGTCAGCCGGGCGTTCCGGGCTCGGACGTGGTGCATCACCTTGACTGGTGGTGCCACACTTGCGTCATGCCTACTTCCCGTCCTCGCCACCAGGTGACGGAGACCGAGACGGTCGCGCGCGCGCTCGACCGTGCTGCCAAGCGCTGGCCTGGCGAGCCACGGTCCAAGCTCCTCCTCCGGCTCGTCGATGCCGGCGGCGATGCGCTGGAACAGCACCAACGGCTCGAGGAGCAGGCTCATTGCTCCGCAGTCAACGCGAGCAGCGGTGCCTACTCCGACGCCTTCGGCGCGGACTACCTGACGCAGCTGCGGGAGGACTGGCCGCCGTGATCGCCCTGGATGCCAGCGTCCTGATCGGTCATCTCAGCCTCGTCGACGCGCACCATGAAGCGGCCACCACGCTCTTGCTGAACGCGGCACCCGGGTCCATGCTCGTCCACCCCCTGACGATGGCTGAAGTCCTGGTCGGCGGGGTCCGGGTCGGGCGCGGCGCAGCCATGCGCGACGACCTTCTCGCGGCCGGCATCACGGTCGCGGAAACTGACGTCGATGAGCCACTCCGGCTGGCCGAACTGCGTGCGACGACCGGCCTCAAGCTCCCCGACTGCTGCGTCCTCGGCGCAACCCTCCACCACCATGCAGCGCTGGCCACCTTCGACGGGACACTCGCCGCGGTCGCCCGCCGGCGCGGCGTCAGTGTGCTCCCGTAACTCTGCCAGCTCACGGCTCTCCCGACGCACCAAAAGACCGATCGTCCAGCCGGCGTACCGCGCACGTCGGGACCTCACGGCGGCCGCGCAGCCGTCAGGTCCACAGCCCGCGGCCCACAAGCACGTCCTTGAGCACCGCCGGTTCGTCGGTCATGATGCCGTCGACCCCGACGTCGAGTGCGGCGTGCATGGCCGGGCGGTCGTCGACGGTCCAGACGTGCACGGCGAGCCCCTGGCGGTGCCCGATCTCGACGACGCGGGCCGGCAGCGTCCGGCCCGCGCCGAGCGACCACGGCACCTGCAGCACCGCGGCGGCCCCGCGCCAGCGGGTACGGGTCAGCTCAGCGGCCAGTAGCCCGACGACGCCCCCGACCCCGAGCCCGGTGCAGACGTCCGGGCCCAGCGAGCGCCGGGCCTGCCGCACCCGGCGCTCGCTGAACGACGTGACGCAGACCCGGTCTGCGGCGCCGGTGCGGCGTAGGACCTGCGGGACGCTGCGGACGCTGCCGGCGTCCTTGAGGTCGACGTTGAAGCGCAGCTTCGGGAAGGCGTCGAGCGCCTCCGCCAGCGTCGCGATGCGTTCGCCGCCCCGCAGCGCGAGCGCCTGGACGCCGGCGAGCGGAAGGTCCCCGATGCGCCCCGGGGAGCCGGTGACCCGCGCGGCGTCCTCGTCGTGGAACACCACCGGCACCCCGTCGGCGGTGGTGCGGACGTCGGTCTCGACGTAGCGGTAGCCCAGGCGCTGCACGTCGGCGAAGGCCGACAGGGCGTTCTCCACGCCGGCAGCAGCCCCGCCGCGGTGCGCGAACGCGATCGGCCGGGGGGCGTCGAGATAGGCGTACGACGGACGCATGCCCCCACCCTCGCCCAGGCCGCCGGAGCCCTGTCGACCGGGCAGCCGCGGCGCGACGGGATCGCCCCGGTCTTCCCCCCGTCCGGCAGCGGTGCCAGGCTGCGGCATGACCCGCCTCGCACAAGCCGACCTGTCCGCGACGCTGCCCAAGAAGGAGGCCGAGCGGCGCCTGGAGAAGGCCGGCGAGCGCCTGCTGCACCTGCGGCTCCTGCTCGGCGGCCAGCTCGGCGAGCACCGCCTCGGTCCGCCGCTGTGCGTGCTGTTCGAGGGCTGGGACGCCTCCGGCAAGGGCGGCGCGATCAAGCGTCTGGTGGGTCCGCTCGACCCCCGGCACGTCCGGGTCGCGCAGTTCGCCGCCCCGACCTACGACGAGAAGCGGCACCACTTCCTGTGGCGGTTCTGGCCGGTCCTGCCCGGCTGGGGCGGGATGGCGGTGCTCGACCGGTCCTGGTACGGCCGGGTGCTCGTCGAGCGGGTGGAGGGGTTCGCCACCGACGAGCAGTGGTCGCGGGCGTACGAGGAGATCGTGGAGTTCGAGCGCACCCTCGCCGCCGAGGGGATGATCCTCGTCAAGTTCTGGATGCACGTGTCGGAGGACGCCCAGCTCGCCCGCTTCGACAGCCGGGCCGGCGACCCGCTCCGTTCCTGGAAGCTCACCGACGAGGACTGGCGCAACCGGGCGAAGCGGCCGGACTACGAGGTGGCCGTGGAGGAGATGATCAAGCGCACCGACCGCCAGGCGGCCCCCTGGCACGTGGTCGCCGGGGACGACAAGCGGCTGGCCCGGGTGACCGTGGTCGAGACCGTCTGCGCCGCGGTCGAGGCCGAGCTGGTCGCCCGCGGCTACGACCTGGAGCTGCCCGTCTCGACCTGAGCAGCACGAAGCGAGCAGCGTCGGACGGCGGGAGACGTCAGGCGGTGGCGCGGATGTGGCCGCGGACCTGTTCCAGGAAGCTGTCGCTGACGGCGGCCAGCCCGTGGTCGCCCTTGGCGTGCAGGGTGACGGCGGCGAGGATCTCCTGCTCGCTCTCGCCCTGGAAGACCCGGCCGCAGCGACCACGGCCTCGAGCTCGGCGCCGCGCCCCTGCCGGTCGGCGGCGGCGAACCACCGGTCCGGCGTCAGACCCGGCGGTCCGTCGAACCGGGACAGCGCCTCGTAACCGACGACGAGCCCCTGCTGCAGGCTGACGATGGGCTGGAACACCAGCTGCAGCCGGGCCGGCTCGGCCAGCAGCACGTCGTCGACCAACCGCGACCAGTGCGCCGGACTGGGACCTGCCGGCATGCCGCTGAGTGTCGCGCTGAAGACCACGCTCCGTCGTCGGCACCGCAGCGGCGGCTCTTGAGCCGGCGCGTGCCGGCAGCGCGGTTCAGGTCGGCAGCGCCGCCGGAAGCTCGGTGAGGGCGGCGATGGTAACGGAGGGGGGCGTGAAGAAGGCCGGGTACGGGGTCTGGGCGCGGTCGATCCAGGCCGTCGACAGGCCGGCCCGGCTGGCGCCGTCGAGGTCCCAGGGGTGAACAGCCACGAGCAGCAGCTCCTCGGGGGCGACGTCGCAGCGGTGCGCGGCGTACTCGTAGGCGGCACGCACCGGCTTCCACACCCCGGCGTCCTGGACCGACAGGATCGCCTCGAACTGGTCCCGGATCCCGGCCCGGTCCAACAGCGTCTCGGCGACGCTGGCCGCGCCGTTGCTCAGGGTGACCAGCCGGAGACCGGCGGCTCGGAGCGCGCGTACGCCGTCGGGCACGTCGGGATGCACCGGCAGCGCGGTGAACCCGCTCATGATGTGCTCGACCGCCGCGTCCAGGTCGCGGTCGAGCGGCAGGCTGGTCAGCAGCGTGCGCAAGGTCGCGTCACCGATCACGGCGAACGGGGCCTGGCTGCCGACGGCGGCCAAGGCGAAGCCGTCGCGCAGGACAGCGGCGAACCACGGCTTGGCCAGGGCGCCCGGGGCGCCGACGTCGGTGAAGCGGTCGGCCATCGGGGTGAGGTCCGACAGGGTCTCGTTCACGTCGAAGACGATCACGGAGGGGCGATGCAACACGAGGGCTCCCGGGGAGTCGATGGGGTGACGTCGGACGCGGGGGGCCCGTGCCCAGACAGCAGGCGGGCCATGCTTACCGCCGTCGCGGTCGCGCTGGTCGCGCTGGACCAGCAGCGGCGCGCCGCTGTCGAGGAGGAGGAACCGATGTCGTGGTTGACGAGCCCCTGGCATGACCTGGCGATCGTCGCGGCGAAGGCCGCGCTGATGTACTTCACGGCGCTCGTCGGCCTGCGGCTGTCCGAGCGCAGAACGCTGGCGCAGTGGACGATCATCGACTTCGTCGCGGCGGTGGCGGTCGGCGCGCTGGTGGGACGCACGGCGGTCGCCCAGTCCCAGTCCTACGCCAGCGGCGCCGTCGGGCTGGCGACCATCATCGCCGCGCACCGGCTGGCAAGCCTGCTGCGCTTCCGCCCGGTGCTGGGCAAGCTCGCCGACCACCGTGTCCGGGTGCTGGTCGCCGACGGTCAGGTGCGGCGCGGGCAGCTGCGACTGTGCGGCTTGACCGACAACGACCTGTACTCCGAGCTTCGCCAGCGGGGTGTGTTCGACGTCGGCGAGCTGCAGTACGTGCTGTACGAGGCGAAGGGCGGCCTCACCCTCGTGCCCCGGCAGGCCACGCCTCCGCCGCTCGTGGCGGCCGGGCTGCAGGTCTGCGTGGGATACCCGTAGGGGTCCGCTCCCCACCCGGGAGGATCCGGCATCCGCGACGCGACATGCTGGACGCATGACTGCTCCGGTGTGGCTGCTCCTGACCCGCTACGTGCGCCCGCTCGAGGAGGTGAACGCGCTGCGGGCGGACCACCTCCAGCATCTGGAGCGGCAGCGCGAGGCTGGCTGCTTCTCGGCCTGGGGGCGGCTCGTGCCGCCGACCGGCGGGTTCATCCTCGCCCGCGGAGTCGACCGCGCCGCCCTGGACGCGGTGATCGCGCAGGACCCCTACACCCGGGGCGGGGTCGCGGAGTGGGACGTGCACGAGCTCGCACCCAGCGGCGGCTCGCCCGAGCTGCTCGCGGCCCTGACCGGCCAAGCTCAACGTGCGTGACGTCATGAGCTTCACGGTCGTGCTGTTCCTGGTCGGCACGGTCGCGTCCGGGCTGTCCTTCCTGCTACTCCCGGCCGTCTGACCCGGTGAGCTCGCCACCTGAGGGTCTGCCGACCTACGCGGAACTGCTTGACCGCACCGACGCCCCGGCCGGTTCCTCCTGGGGGCTGTTCGGCGAGGGACCGGCGGGGGAGCAGGGCACCCTGGCGCTGCTCGGTCCGGCGGCCGTCCTCGCCGGTGCCCGCGCGGTGCGCCGCGGTGCGGCCTTCCGGCTGGACTACCCGCTGGACGCGTTCGACCCGCCGCTCGTGCCGACCCGGCCACCACCGCAGCACCGGATCACCAGCCGGCACCGGGACGCCCGCGACGACGTTCTCGACGGCTGGAACCCGCAATCGAGCAGTCAGGTCGACGGCCTGCGCCACCGGCGGCACCCGGTGCACGGGTTCTACAACGGGGTGCCCGACGATGCGGTCGACGTCGGCACGCCGGCCCTCGGCGTCAACCGCTGGGCGGAGCGCGGGCTCGCCGGCCGTGGCGTGCTGCTCGACGTCGCGCGGCTGCGCGAGCAGGAGGGCCGGCCGGTCGACCACGAGCGCGGCGAGGCACTGGACGTCGCCGACCTGGACCGGGCGGCAGCGCGCGCCGACGTGCAGGTCGAGCCGGGCGACGTCGTTCTGCTGCGCACCGGCTGGGCCGGCTGGTACCTCGGCCTGGACGAGGCCGGCCGGACCGCCGTGCGGGCACGCGGGCGCTACACCGGTGTCGCGCAGTCGCACGAGACGCTGGCCTGGCTGTGGGACCACCGGGTGGCGCTGGTTGCCTCCGACACCTTCGCCTTCGAGGCGATGCCGCCCGCCGCCTCGTCGCCCTTCGTCAGCGACACCGACGGCGGGATGATGCACCCGCACATGCTCGGTCTGCTCGGGCTGGCCCTCGGGGAGCTGTGGCGCCTGGACGACCTGGCCGAGGACTGCGCCGGCGACGGCGCTCACGAGGTTCTGCTCGTCCTCAGCCCGCTGCACCAGCTCGGTGGCGTGGCCACGCCGGCGAACGCCACCGCCCTGAAGTGACCGCCGCCCTGAAGTGACCGCTGCCCTGAAGTGACCGCCGGCCGTCGGCTCAGGCGGTGCCCGCGTGCGGTCCGGACAGGGCGTCGGCGGGCACGTCCAGGTGGCGCGTCACCCAGGCCACGGTGGCCTGCACGAACGCGACCCGGTTCGCCGTGTCGAGCAGCTCGTGCCCCTCGCCCCGGAAGAGCAGGTAGCGGTGCTCGACCCCGCGGTCGGTGAGCGCGGCGACGACCTGCTCGGCTTCGTGCACCGGCACGTTGGTGTCCTCGTCGCCGTGCACGACGAGCAGCGGCGCGCGCAGGCGGTCGATCCGGTGGATCGGGGAGAGCCGCCGCAGCAGCTCGGCGTCGCGCTGCGGGTCGCCGTACTCGCTGACGGCCGCGGCGGCGATCCACGGCTCGGTGCGCTCGTGGAACGTCGCGAAGACGGCGACGCCGGCCGCCACCAGCGACTGGAACAACGAGTTGTAGACCGGCCGCTCCTGCGCCTCCGGCCCGCCGTGGAGATGGATCATCATCGGCCAGGGCGGCGGGCCGGGTGCGGGGTAGAGGCACCCGCTGATCGGCAGGCCGTCGCGGCCCCGGAGCTGCCGCAGCGAAGGGGCCGCGTGGGTGTCGATGTTCGGTGTGCTCGCCCCGCGCGAGCTGCGCAGCTGGCCGTGGCCGCTGCTGCTGACCGCTGACCCGACGCCGGAGGCGAGGTTCAGCGACCACACCCCCCGCCGGTCGGCCCAGCTCTCCGCGGTCAGCAGCAGGCACATCCCGTCCGCGCTGATCCGGCAGTCGTCGACGACGTCCCGCGGCAGCGGCCCCACCTCCCGCTGCTCCCCGTCGGCGAGGTCGAGGGCGGTGAGCACGCTGCGACCGCCGTCGACGTTCCACAGCAGCACGAGCATGCGGCCGTCGGGGGACAGGACCAGGTCCTGGAGCTCGCAGCCGTCCCGTTCGGCGAGCACGGTGGCTGCCCCGGCCGTCACCGGGACGGCGATCAGCGCGGCGAACTCCCGGCCGACGTCGCTGCGGCCGTACGCCACCCGGCCGTCGACCGACAGGACCCCGTGGTCGACGGTGCCCCTGTCCCCGGCGATCGGCAGGGGCGCGACGACCCCGCTGGCGCGGTCGACGACGGCGAGCCGGCGCCGGCCGCGCGATCGTGCTGCGGTGCAGCTCGGCGCCGAACGAGGTCGCCGGCAGCCGGGCCAGCACCTCGGGCCCCTGCGCGACGAGCTCGCGGGTGGCGAGGTCGAGGACGTGGAACTCCTTCACGGCGCCCAGGCGGGTGGCCTCGCCCAGACCGTCGCCGGAAGGCGCGGCCGGCGACGACGCGGCGCGGGGTGCGGTCGGCGCCACGGCCGGCCGGAAATCCCGATCCCCGCTCATCGGACCGTCCTTCCTGGCTCGCGCCCTCGCGGCCCCACCTTTCGGACTGCGGATTGCCGCCGGGTCCCATTCCCGTCAACGGCACGTCACGGGGCTGAACCGCGCCCTCAGCCCGGGGCCCGGTTTCACCTGACCCCGCTGCCGCTGTGCGGGAAGCGTGACGCGGACGACCCATCGGTGACACGTCGCGGCCACGCGCCCTTCCTACCGTCCGGGCATCCGCACGCCCCCTCCACGACGGGAGTACCGCAGTGACGTCCACGACCCTGGGCACGACCGGCAGGCCGGTCGGCGGCCGGGCCCACTGGATCGACGACTGGCGGCCCGAGGACCGCCAGTTCTGGGACGACGGCGGCAGCCGGACGGCCCGCCGCAACCTGGTCTTCTCGATCCTGTCGGAGCACATCGGCTTCTCGGTCTGGACGATGTGGTCGGTGCTGGTGCTGTTCCTGGGGCCGGCCTACGGCTTCGCGCCGGAGGACAAGTTCCTGCTGACCATCGTGCCGGCGCTGGTCGGCTCGGTGCTGCGGCTGCCGTACACGTTCGCGGTGGCGAAGTTCGGCGGTCGGAACTGGACGGTCATCAGCGCGCTGCTGCTGCTCGTGCCGATGGTGCTCGCCCTGATCGTGCTCGAGCCGGGCGTCTCGCTCGGGACACTGCTGGTCGTCGCCGGCATCGCCGGGGTCGGCGGCGGCAACTTCGCCTCCTCGATGGCGAACATCAACGCCTACTACCCCGACCGGCTCAAGGGCTGGGCGCTGGGCCTCAACGCCGGCGGCGGCAACATCGGGGTCCCGGTCGTGCAGCTGGTCGGGCTGCTGGTCCTCGCCACCGTCGGCGCGGCGCACCCCCGCCTGCTGATCGCGGTGTACCTGCCGCTGATCGTGGCGGCGGCGGCCGCCGCCTCGCGCAACATGGACAACCTGTCGTCCGCCAAGAACGACAAGCGGGCGATGCGCGACGTCTGCCGCGACCCGCACACCTGGGTGATGTCGCTGCTCTACATCGGCACGTTCGGCTCGTTCATCGGCTTCGGCTTCGCCTTCGGCCAGGTGCTGCAGGTGCAGTTCAAGGCCGACTTCCCGACCGCGCTGGACGCCGCCTACCTGACGTTCCTCGGCCCGCTGCTCGGCTCGCTGATCCGTCCCGTGGGCGGCGTCCTGGCTGACCGGTTCGGCGGCGCCCGGGTCACCTTCTGCACCTTCCTCGCCATGGCGGCCGGGGCCGTCGTGGTCCTGCTGGCCTCTCAGCACCAGAGCCTGCCGCTGTACGTGGTCGGCTTCACGCTGCTGTTCCTGCTCAGCGGGCTGGGGAACGGGTCGACGTACAAGATGATCCCGGCGGTCTTCCGCGCCAAATCGGCCCGGCTCATCGTCGCCGGCGCCGACCGCGCGGTGTCCGACCGGGAGGCCCGCCGGCTGTCCGGCGCGCTGATCGGGATCGCCGGCGCCGTAGGGGCGTTCGGGGGGGTGCTCGTCAACGTGGCGTTCCGGCAGTCCTTCCTGTCCACCGGCAACGCGGACGCCGCCTACCTCGCCTTCATCGCCTACTACGCGGTCTGCGTCGCCCTCACCTGGGCGGTCTACCTGCGTCCCTCCGCGCAGCGCCTCGCCGGGGTCTGACCGGGGTGAGCCGCTCGGTCACCGACACCCACTGCCCGTACTGCTCACTGCAGTGCGGCGTGACCCTCACGGCCGGGGGCCGGCCGCCGACCCTCGTGCCGCAGGAGGACTTCCCCACCAACCGGGGCGGCCTGTGCGCCAAGGGCTGGACGGCGACCGACCTGCTCGACTCCCCGGAGCGGCTGCTGACCCCGCTGGTCAGGGACCGTCGCTCGGACCCGCTGCGGCCGGCCTCCTGGGACGACGCGCTCGACCGGGTCGCCGCGGCGATCACCAGCAGCCAGGGCAGGTACGGTCCGGACAGCGTCGGCTGCTTCGGCGGCGGCGGGCTGACCAACGAGAAGGCGTACGCCCTCGGCAAGTTCGCCCGGGTGGCGCTGCGGTCCTCCGCCATCGACTACAACGGCCGGTTCTGCATGTCGTCGGCGGCCGCCGCGTCGACGCGCACCCTGGGCCTGGACCGCGGGCTGCCGTTCCCGCTGCCCGACATCGCCGAGGCCGAGGTCGTCCTGCTGGTCGGCAGCAACCCCGCCGAGACGATGCCGCCGGCCATGCAGTGGTTCGACCTCGGCCGGTCCCGGGGCGCGACGCACATCGTCGTCGACCCTCGCGCGACGCCGACCGCGCGCGGCTCCGCGCTGCACCTGCAGCCGGTGCCCGGCAGTGACATCGCGCTCGCCAACGGCCTGCTGCACATCGCGCTCCGCGAGGGCTACGTCGACGAGGACTACGTCCGGCGCCGCACCAGCGGCTTCGAGGAGGTGCGCCGTACGGTCGCCGCGTACTGGCCGGACCGGGTCGAGCGGGTCACCGGGATACCCGTGCAGCAGCTGCGCGAGACGGTCCGCCTGCTGGGCACCGCCCGGTCGGCCATGGTGCTCACCGCACGGGGACCGGAGCAGCAGCGCACCGGCACCGATGCGGCGCAGGCCTACCTCAACCTCGCGTTGGCGCTCGGCCTGCCCGGCAAGGCGTTCTCCGGCTACGGCACCGTCACCGGGCAGGGCAACGGCCAGGGCGGGCGGGAGCACGGGCTCAAGGCCGACCAGCTGCCGGGCTACCGAAAGCTCGACGACCCCGCGGCCCGGGCCCACGTCGCCGCGGTGTGGGGTATCGACCCCGAGGAGCTGCCGCAGCCGGGGAAGTCGGCGTTCGAGATGCTGGACGCGCTCGGGACCGACGGCGGCGTGCGCACCCTGCTGGTGCTGGCCTCCAACATCGCCATCTCGGCGCCGGACAGCAACCGGGTGGCCAAGCGGCTGGCCGCCCTGGACTTCCTGGTCGTCAGCGACCTGTTCCTGTCCGAGACGGCAGCCCTGGCCGACGTCGTGCTGCCGACCGCCCAGTGGGCGGAGGAGGAGGGCACGGTCACCAACCTGGAGGGCCGGGTGCTGCACCGGCGGCGGGCCCTGCCGCCGCCGGACGGGGTCCGGACCGACCTGCAGGTACTGCTGGCCCTGGCCACCCGCCTCGGCCGCGGCAAGTACTTCTCCGACGACCCTCGCGAGGTGTTCGACGAGCTGCGGGCGGCCAGCGCCGGGGGCAAGGCCGACTACGCCGGCATCAGCTACGAGCGGATCGACGCCGAGCAGGGCGTGTTCTGGCCGTGCCCCTCAGTCGACTCGCCCGGCACCCCCCGGCTGTTCGCCGACCGCTTCCCGACCGACGACGGCCGGGCGCGCTTCTGGCGCACGACGCAGACCGGCCCGCAGGAGCTGCCCGACCGCGACTACCCCTACTACCTGACCACCGGGCGGGTCATGTCGCAGTACCAGTCGGGCGCGCAGACCCGCCGGGTTGACGCGCTGACGTTCACCGAGCCGGACGCCTTCGTGCAGCTGCACCCCGACCTGGCGGCGGCCCACTCCATCCGCAGCGCCGAGCTGGTGGAGCTGCGGACCCGCCGCGGCACCGCGCTGTTCCGGGCCCGGCTCAGCGACAGCATCCGCCCGGACACCGTGTTCACCCCCTTCCACTGGGGCGGCCGGTCCACCGCCAACCGGCTGACCAACCCCGCCCTGGACCCGAGCTCGCGGATGCCCGAGTTCAAGGTCTGCGCCGTCGCCCTCCGCCGCCACGACGACCAGGACGCCGACCTGCGCCAGCTGCCCTGAGACCGGCCACCGCTCGCCCACCCGAGAGGAACCTCATGCACTCCACCCCCCGTTTCCTGCAGGGCGCCTACCCCTTCGAGGGGCAGGGACTGGACAAGCCCTCGCCGCTGGCCCCCGCGATGTCCTACGTCGTGCCGGCCGGGGTGACCGGCCAGCCCGTCTACTTCCGGGGCGGCAACAGCAGCGACGAGATGATCTGCGTCGTGCTCGTGCGCGACGGCGCGCCGATGCGCTGGTTCCCGATCGGCGCCAGGTCCGCCACCCACGTGGCGCTGCGGGTCGTCGAGGACCTGCTCGCCGACAGCCGGCTCGAGCTGCACGTCGCGGCGCCCGAGGGACTGGTCGGCACCGTCGTCGTCGACCTCGGCCTGGTCGAGGTCTGACATGACGACGACCTACCTGGATACGAGGTCCGCGGGCGGCGACAGCTCGGGCCGGCAGCGGCTGGTGGTGGTGGGCAACGGGATGGCCGGCGCGCGGACCGTCGAGGAGATCCTCGCCCGAGGGGGCGGCGAGCAGTTCGCCATCACGATGTTCGGCGACGAGCCGTACGGCAACTACAACCGGATCTCGCTGTCGAACGTGCTGGCCGGCGCCGAGGACGAGGCGGACATCTTCCTCAACGCCATCGACTGGTACGTCGAGAACGACATCGCGCTGCGCGCCGGCGTACGGGTCACCCGGATCGACCCGTACGCCAAGGTCGTGGACGCCGACGACGGGACCAGCACGCCGTACGACACGCTCGTGCTCGCGATGGGCAGCAGCTCGTTCTTCCCGCCCATCGAGGGCCTGCGCACCGGGGCGGGCGACCGGCTGCCCGGCGTCTTCGGCTTCCGCACCCTGGACGACACCCGGGCGATGATGGACTACGCGCGGGGGCACTCGACCGCGGTCGTCATCGGCGGCGGGTTGCTCGGCCTGGAGGCCGCCCGCGGCCTGCAGAACCACGGGCTCGACGTGCACGTCATGTCGACGCTGATGAACGCCCAGCTCGACGTGCCCGGCGGCGGCATCCTGCGCCGCAGCGTCGAGCAACTCGGCATCCACGTGCACACCGACGCGGCCACCCAGCGGGTCCTCGGCGAGGTGAAGGTCACCGGCATCGCCTTCGCCGATCTCACGATCCTGCCGTGCGACATGCTCGTGGTCGCCGCCGGGATCCGGCCCAACACCCAGCTGGCGACCGTCAGCGGCCTCACCGTCGAGCGCGGCATCGTCGTGGACGACCAGATGCGCTCGGTCGACTCCGACGACATCTACGTGGTGGGCGAGTGCGCCCAGCACCGCGGCGAGGTCTACGGCCTGGTCGCGCCACTGTGGGAGCAGGCGGCGGTGCTCGCCGACCACGTGACCGGCAAGGACCCCGAAGCGGCCTACCACGGCTCGCGGACGGCCACCAAGCTCAAGGTCGCCGGGGTCGACGTGGCGGCGATGGGGCTCAAGACGCCCGAGCACGACGATGACGAGTTCGTGGTCTTCTCCGAGCCCAAGCGCGGCGTGTACAAGAGCCTGGTCATCCGGGACGGCAAGCTCATGGGGGCGACCCTGCTCGGCGACGTGAGCAAGGTGGCGTTCCTCATGCAGGCGTTCGACAACGGGATGCCGCTGCCGGAGGAGCGGATCAAGCTGCTGTTCGACATGGGCGCCCCGACGGAGGCGGTCGGCGCGGCCGAGCTCGCCGACGACGCGCAGGTCTGCAACTGCAACGGGGTGAGCAAGGGGACGATCGCGGCGTGCGTGCAGTCGGGGGTCACGTCGGTCACCGGCGTGATGGCGGCGACCAAGGCCGGCAAGGGCTGCGGGTCGTGCAAGACGTTGGTGCAGCAGATCGTGGAGTGGGCCGCCGGCGGCGCCGTCGAGGACGACCCGTCCTCCCGCTGGTACGTCCCCGGCGTCCCGCTGGAGAAGCCGGAGCTGATGGCGGCGATCCGCGAGCAGGGGCTGAAGTCGGTCTCGGCGGTCTTCCGCGCGCTGGCACCCGGCGGCAAGGAGGACGCCGCGAGCAAGATGGGCCTGGCGTCGCTGCTGCACATGATGTGGAACGCCGAGTACGAGGACGAGCGCGACGCCCGGTTCGTCAACGACCGGGTGCACGCCAACATCCAGCGGGACGGCACCTTCTCGGTCGTCCCGCAGATGAAGGGCGGCGTCACCAACCCCGACCAGCTGCGCCGGATCGCCGACGTCGCCGACAAGTACGCGATCCCGATGGTGAAGCTGACCGGCGGGCAGCGCATCGACCTGCTGGGGGTGCGCAAGGAGGACCTGCCGAAGGTGTGGGCCGACCTCGACATGCCGTCCGGGTATGCGTACGGCAAGAGCTTCCGGACCGTGAAGACCTGCGTCGGCTCGGACTTCTGCCGGTTCGGGGTCGGCGACTCGACGGCGCTCGGCATCGCGATCGAGGAGCGCTACCAGGGGATCCCCAGCCCCGGCAAGATGAAGCTCGCCGTGGCCGGCTGCCCGCGCAACTGCTCGGAGGCGCTGTGCAAGGACCTCGGGGTGGTGGCGGTGGACGGCGGCCGCTGGGAGGTCTACGTCGGTGGGGCCGCCGGCGCGCACGTGCGCAAGGGCGACCTGCTGGCCACCCTGGACAGCGCCGAGGAGGTGCTCGCCCTCACCGGCCGGTTCCTGCAGTACTACCGGGAGAACGCCAAGTGGCTCGAGCGCACCTACGCGTTCGTGCCGCGGGTCGGCATCGAGCACCTGCGCTCGGTCCTGCTGGACGACAGCGAGGGCATCGTCGAGCGGATCGACGAGGCGATGCAGGGCTCGATCGACGCCTACACCGACCCCTGGCGTGAGGGCCGGGCGCCCACCACGCCCGGGCAGTTCCGCACGTCGCTGCCGCTCGAGGTGCTCCCCCAGGTGCCGGTCCGATGACGGCGGGGCTGGCGGTGGGGCAGGAGCACCTGCTCGGCCCGCTCGAGGAGATCCCGGTGGGGGAGGGCCGCGCGTACACCGTGGCCGACCGGCAGATCGCGGTTTTCCGGCTGCGGAGCGGGGCGGTCCGGGCCACCGCCGCCCGGTGCCCGCACGCCGGCGGTCCGCTGGCCGACGGCCAGCTCGACGACTGCGTGGTCGTCTGTCCGTTGCACGCCAGCGCCTACCAGCTCGAGACCGGCGCGGCGGCCGACGGCACCGACCCCGTCGCCGTCTACCCGGTCCGGGTCGCCGAGGGGGTCATCGCCGTCACGGTGTGAGGCGCGCTTACGCTCGCGGCCCGGCGAGCTCGACAGCGACGAAGGAGCGGACGACGGTGGCCCTGCACCCGGAGATGGTGAATCTGCTGGAAGCCCTGGACGCGCTGCAGCTGCCGCCGCTGTTCTCCGGTCCGGCCGACGCGGCCCGCGAACGCATCCGCGCGCTGGTGCTCGCCGGGCAGGCCCCGGACACCCTGACCCCCGTGGCGCAGGTGACGGACTCCGTGGTGCCCGGCCCGGCCGGTGACCTTCCCGTGCGGGTCTACCGGCCGGACGGCACCGGGGCGTTCCCCACGGTCATGTTCTTCCACGGCGGGGGCTGGGTCATCGGTGACCTGGACACCCATGACGAGCCGGCCCGGCGGATCTGCCACGACGTCGGGGCGGTGGTGGTCAGCGTCGACTACCGGATGGCCCCCGAGGCGCCGTTCCCGGCTCCGTACGAGGACTGCCTGGCCGCGACCCGGCATGTCGCCGCGCACCCCGCCGACTTCGGCGGCGACCCGGAACGCCTGGCCCTGGCAGGAGACAGCGCGGGCGGCAACCTGGCCGCCGCCGTGGCCGTCGCGTGCCGCGACGCCGGGCTGCCGGTCGCTGCGCAGCTGCTCATCTACCCGGCCTGCGACCTGGCCCGCGAGTACCCGTCCTACGAGGAGAACGCCGAGGGCTACTTCCTGACCCGGGCCGACACGAGGGAGGCGATCGCGCGCTACACCGAAGGCACCGCCGACCGCACCGACCCGCGGATCTCCCCGCTCTACACCCCTGACCTGTCCGGCCTGGCTCCCGCCGTCGTCGCCGTCGCCGAGTACGACCCGATTCGCGACGACGGGGCCGCCTACGCCGCCGCGCTGGAGAAGGCCGGCGACCCGGTGCTCCTGCGCCGGGTCGCCGGACTCATCCACGGCTTCATCGGTTTCACCGTGGCCTCCCCCGCCGCGCATGCCGCCATGGGCGAGCTGTGCGCCGACCTCGCGGGGCTGCTGGCGACCCGTCCCCATGACGCGCTGGCCCCTGCCGCCGGCCTGGCTGGGGACTGAGGGCGGGAGCCGGCGCGCGCCGGGCCGCCGGGCTCAGGCGCTCGTACCGACCGCAGCCCGGTCGGACCCGGCCTGCTCGACGGCCTGCTGGCTCATCCACATGACCTCCCAGTGGTGGCCGTCGAGGTCGAAGAAGCTCCGCCCGTACATGAAGCCGTGGTCCATGGGCTCCCTGGCGAAGGTGGCCCCGCCCGCCAGGGCGGCGTCGGCGAAGGCGTCGACGGCCTTCCGGTCGGCTGCCGAGACGCAGAGCAGTGCCGACGTGGTCGTCGCCGGGTCACCGACCTGCTTCGCGGTGAAGCCCGCGAACCGCGACCGGTCGAGCAGCATCACGTAGGCCATCTCGGAGAGCACGAGGCAGGCGGTCTGCTCGTCGCAGAAGCGGTCGTCGAAGGAGAAGCCCAGGCGGGTGAAGAAGTCGCGGGAGGCGGCGACGTCCCGCACGGGCAGGTTGAGGAAGCTCAGACGGTTCGATCCGGTGTGCACGGTGTCCTCCTGCGGGGGGTGGGTTGTCGAAGGGGAGACGTGACGGGCGCCCCGAACTCATCGGTCCGCTGTGGCGCCGGGTGCCGGCGCTTGCCCTACCGGTCGAGCCGACGGTTCGTCGTCGTTCTCGGGGGCGCACCACCACCGGCACGCGTGTCTTGCCGGACTCGTCAGCGCTCTCCCGTGACGCTGACGCCAGCCCGCTGGCCTGTCCTTGCGAAGCGGTTGACGGGAGAACGCAAGGCTGGCCTGTCGGCGAGCAGCACGTCGATGGTCTCGGGAGGGGCAGGGCGTTGCATGAGGTAGCCCTGGGCCAGGTCGCAGCCCAGGTCCTGCAGGCGGTGGTACTGGTCCTGGGTCTCCACGCCCTCCGCGACGACCACGAGGTCCAGGGACTGACCCAACGCGATGATCGAGGTCGTGACGGCCGTGTCAGTGCGGTCGATACCGAGGCCGCCGACGAACGCCTGGTCGATCTTGATCGCGTCGAAGGGGAACCTGCGCAGGTAGTCCAGGGACGCGAAGCCGGTTCCGAAGTCGTCGACAGCCAGCCGGAGGCCCAGCCCGCGAAGCGCGATCAGATCGTCGTGCACCGCCTCCGCTCTGCCCAGGAGCTGGCGTTCGGTGACTTCCAGGCCCAGCTTGGTGGGGGCGAGGCCGGTGTCGGCCAGCGTCTGCTCGACCACACCGATCAGATGCCGCCCGCCGAGCTGCTGGCTGGAGATGTTCACCCACATGTCCGGCGCGCCGGACCCGAAGGCCCGCTGCCACGCGCTGGCCTGCGCGCCGGCGGTGGCCAGGACCCAGTCCCCGATGGGGATCATCATCCGCCGGGCCTCCGCGACCTCGAGGAACTCGCCGGGCGCGAGCAGGCCCCGGGTCGGGTGCTGCCAGCGGAGCAGGGCTTCCACTCCGACGATGCCGCCGGTGCGCAGGTCGTACGTGGGCTGGTAGTGCAGTCGCAGCTCCTCGCGGGCCAGGGCGTGGGACAGCTCGGCTGCCACGGTCAACCGGTTGAGGACGGCGACGCGCATGACCGGGTCGTAGACCTCGTACCGGTCCTTGCCGTTGGCTTTGGCCTGGTACATCGCCGTGTCGGCTCTGCGCAGCACGTCCTCCCGAAGCCCGGTCCCGCCGACCACGGTGATGCCGATGCTGGCGGTGACCTCGACCTCGCTGTCGCCTGCTGACATCGGGCCGGCGAGGGCATGAGTGATGCGGTCGGCGACCGCGCCGGCGGCGGCGGGCTCGCTGAGGCCGTCGCAGACGACGACGAACTCGTCCCCGCCCAGCCGGGCTACGGTGTCGCCCCCACGCATGCTGCTCCGCAGCCGTGCGGCGACCTCGACCAGGACGCGGTCGCCGGCGAGGTGTCCCAAGGTGTCGTTGACATCCTTGAAGTCGTCCAGGTCCACGAACAGCACCGCGACGTGGGTGCCGGCGCGCTCAGCCCGAGCGCAAGCCTGCTCGAGGCGGTCGCGCAGCAGCAGCCGGTTCGGCAGTCCGGTGAGATCGTCATGCATCGCCTGGTGAGCCAGCCGAAGCTCGGCGTCCCTGCGCGCGGTGACATCCTTGATCTGGAAGACCAGGTAGTCCGGCTGACCCGCCTGGTCCTGCGTGAGCGAACCGCTCAGCAGCCCCCAGACCAGGGAGCCGTCGGCGTGCCGGAAACAGTGCTCCGCCTGGTAGATGCTGGTCTGGCCCGAGATCAGGTCGCTCATCGCGGCGCCGATGCTCGCTCGGTCCTGCTCGCAGGCGAGACCGATGAGCTCCCGGCCCAGCAGGTCCTGCTCGCCATGTCCCAGGAGCAGGGTCAGGGCGCCGTTCGTCTTCCGCAGCCGGCCGTCGGTGCTCAGGAACATCATCCCGGTCAGCGCGTTGTCGAACGCGAGCCGGAAGCGTTCCTCCCGCGTGCGCAGTACCGCATCGGCGCGCCGGCGTTCGGTGATGTCCTCCACCTGGCCGACCGCGTAGGCGGCCGGCGCGTCGCCCTCTCGAACCTCGTGCAGGCTCATCCGCACCCAGACGTCGCGGCCGTCGGCGTGTCTCCAGCGCAGGACCGCCTGGTAGGCGCTGCGCCCACCTGACCGCAGATGGCTGAACAGCTCCAACTGCTCGTCCTGGTCACCCGCGTGGACCAGTTCGCGGATGTTGAGCGCGAGCAGGTCGGCCTCGGTGCGGCCGGAGAGCTGACGCAATGCGGGGTTCACCCGCAGAACGCCGCCCGGGTCCGCTCCGGTCAGGGACACCAGCATCATCCCGACCGGGGCGTGCTCGAACGTGACGCGGAACCGGCGTTCGCTGTCGCGCAAGACGTCGAGCACCCGCAGCCGCGTGGCGAGCTCTGTGGCCCGGCTGGCCGACTCGACGACCAGGCCAGTTGCCGCAGCCGTGGTGGCGGTGGAGACCGCGACCTCTGCGCGGATCAGCGCCGCTGCGACGGCCTCCGTCTCCGCGGCGAGTGCGGCCGCCTCAGCAGCCGTGGCAGCGGTCTCGGCTGCAGTCCGGACCGCCGTCGAGACGGTAGCGGCGGCCGAAGCAGTGGCGTCCGCATACGCCCGGACGTCAGCCGCCACGGTGGCGGCGACCGCAGCGGCTCGTCGCACCGTGGTTGCCTGATCACTGGCGGCGGGAAGCTCCGCCGCGACGGTCTCCAGCGCTGCCACCGCCGACGACGCGGTGTCCAGAGCGCGCGCAGCCGCTTCGGACTGGACGGCGGCGGCGGCACGCACGGCCACCTCCGCCGTTGCCGAGGCCGCAGCGGCCACGGCCGTAGCGGTGGCCGCTTTGACGCGAATCGCGACCAGCGTCGCATCCTCCGCCGCTCCGAAGGCCGCGACCTTCGTCCTGGTGGCCGCCCGCGCTGCAGCCGCGGCATCGACCGACGCCGCCGAGGCGGCGACCGCCGCCGAGGCGGCGAGGTCCTCCTCCGTCATGGCCACGGCGGCCGGCCCGCGTTCAGCTGTACGGGGCACACGCTCTCCGACCAACGTGGGATGGCTCTCAGGGTTCCGGTGTCACCCATATCGGCCGACGACCAGAACGTATATGGCTCTCAGTGAGCACTCTACCACCGTCAGCGACTGACTGTCTGGACGAGAGATCTGCGGCCCTTCGGGTTCTCCAGCCCGGTGTCCACCTCGGACGCAGAAGGTAGTAATCACTACTACTGTGAGTGACATCAGTGCGAGATCCCGGGTTGGCAACAGGTACGGGCTACGAGCCCTGCCCGCAGGACAACGCCGGCCGCGTCGCTGCTGCGAGGCGGCAGGGAGCCGGTTCCCCGACATCACCCATCCCGATGACGTCGCGCACGGCACCGCCGCCTTCGGCCGGCTGCTCACCGGCGCACAGCAGCAGCACCGAGGACAGAAGCGGTACCTACGTCCCGAAGCATCGCCGGTCTGGGTGTCGGCGGCATCGGCACCGGTCGCCGCACTTCTCACCCGCAACGCCGCGGCAGCGCCCGACGCGGCCCGGCATACGTCCCATGACGGTGCCGGTGAGGAGTTGCGGCTGAGCGCTGAGCGGCGCCTTCAGCCAGAGTGGGCGATACAGGACTTGAACCTGTGACCTCTTCCGTGTCAGGGAAGCGCGCTACCAGACTGCGCCAATCGCCCGTGCTCTGCAATTGTGAAGTCCTGCGAGGCCGGGGCGGGAATCGAACCCGCGTAGAGGGATTTGCAGTCCCTTGCCTGAACCACTCGGCCACCCGGCCGGGCCGGGAGACGGCGCCGGCGGCGGCGCCTGACGACGCCGGTTCCGAGCGGACGACGGGATTCGAACCCGCGACCCTCACCTTGGCAAGGTGATGCTCTACCACTGAGCCACGTCCGCGTGCACCAGCCGGTCCCGGGGGCCGCTGTGCCGGGAGGAAACCTAGCAGGCCCGGGGGCCGGAGGTCAGCCGAGGGTCGAGCGTCCGGCTCGCCTCAGAGCAGCCGGGCGAGCTCGGCCTCCACGTCGACGTGCTCGCTCTCGCTGCCGGTCGGCACCGCGAGGTAGGTCTCGGCGAGGAAGTCCACGAGCTCCGGCGACGGCACCTCGAACAGCGCCTTCCCGGAGGGCGACGAGAGCGACAGGCAGACGACGGGCAGGCCGCCGCTGGTGGACGACCACACCCGGACATCACCCTCGCCGGCGCCTCCGGAGACGCCTTCTGACAGCAGCGAGCGGGCGAAGGTCCACTCCACGACCTCGTCGCCCGCGGCACCGGTGTGGAACGACACCTGCACGGCGTACGGGTCGAGCACGTCGTAACGCAGCCCGGCCAGTACCGGGAGGGGCACCGAACCGGCGACCACCAGCCGCAGCTGCAGGTCGGCCTGGACGCAGGTGGGTCGGTCCATGGTGACCTCCAGCGGGTGCGGGTGCGGGCCGCTTGGCCCGTGGTGTGCGGACGTCCCCGCCGTCGGACCGTTCCAACCCCCGTGAGGCGGGTGACCGGCCTTCCTCGGGTAGCGTCGAGCCCGGCCCAATCCGTTCCGGGCCGCGCTGCGAATGCCCCATCATGAGGACCGGAGTGACGCTGCCCAGGAGCCGCCCTTCCGGCTCCGGTGCGCCCGGTGATGAGATCGGGGGCAGCGGCCCGGCGGGCCTGGACGACCGGGCCCTCGTCGGCCGGGTCAGCGAGGGTGACGGCGGTGCTTTGGAGGCCCTCTACCAGCGCTACGGCCGCGCCTGTTACAGCCTGGCTCGCCGGATCCTCACCGATGACCAGTTCGCCCAGGACTGCGTCCAGGAGGTCTTCCTCACGCTCTGGCGGGACGCGTCCCGCTTCGACGCCAGCCGCGGTGGCTTCTCGACCTGGCTGCTGTCCATGACGCACCACAAGGCGGTCGACGCCGTCCGCCGGGAGGAGAACCGGCGCAAGCGCCGGACCGGGGCCGACGACTTGGAGCACCGGGAGAGCGACGCTCCTGCCGTCGACGACGCGGTGTGGTCGTCGATGCGCGGGGCGCGGGTGCGTGAGGCGATGCAGAGTCTGCCCACGCCGCAGCGCGAGGCCCTCACCCTGGCCTACTTCGGCGGCTACACGCAGCGCGAGATCGCCGGCCTGACCGACACCCCTCTGGGCACCGTCAAGACCCGGATGCTCACCGGAATGCGGCGCCTGCGTACGTCCCTCGACGGGCTGTCCCGCAGCGCCGAGCAGCTCGACGCGTCCCGTCCGGGCCCCCTGCCCAGGACCGATCGATGACCGCCGCACCGCACGCCCGCTACGAGGAGCTCGTCGCCGGGTTCGCGCTGTCCGCCCTCGAGCCGGAGGACGAGCAGGACCTGGTGCGTCACCTTCCCGCGTGCGCTGCCTGCGAGCGCGAGCTCGCGGTGCACCGCGCCACGCTGGCACAGCTGGCCTACGGCGTCGACGACGCCGCTCCTCCTGCCGCGCTGTGGCAGGCGATCCGCCGCGACGTGGTGGCCGAGAGCGGCCCCGAGGCGTTCACGGGCGGTGCCGCCCCAGCATCCGCCCCGGAGGTGGCCGACCTGCAGGCCCACCGCTCCCGGCGCCTTGACCAGCCGCGAGTGCGTCGGGCGGCGGCCTGGACGTCCGTCGCCGCCGCTCTCGCCCTCGTCGTCAGCCTCGGCGTCGTACGGCTCACCGACCTACAGCAGGACCGCGACCAGCAGGGTCGGCTGTCCGACCGGCTGACCGCGGCCGTGCAAGCGGTGGAGACCGGACCTGCGCGCACCGTCCCGCTCCTCGCCAAGGACGGCCGGGTGAACGCGGTGGCCGTCGTGCAGTCCGACCGCCTCAGCCTCATCGTCGACGGCCTCCCGCGCAACGACCCCGGCTCGTCGGTCTACGTCCTGTGGGGGCAGAGCGGGCCCGAGCCGGCGCGGGCCCTCGGGACCTTCGACGTCCTCGACTCCGACCTGCACGTCGTCCGCGACCTCACCCTGGGGCCGCCCGGAGCGCCGGATCCCCAGTTGTTCGTCGTCACCCAGGAGCAGGGGCGCACCGCGCCCGATGTGTCGAGGCAGCCGGCGGTCGCCACTGGCCGAGCCGCTTAGCACGGTTCCGCCTACCCTGAGCAGATGGCATCGACCCGGCAGCAGCAGCCCCCGACCCGGCAGCAGCTCGATCCCACCGGCTGGCGCGCGCGGGTGCGCCAGACACCCGGGGGAGCGCTGTTCCTCAAGCTCGCCGCCCTCGTCATCGGAGTGGCCTTCATCGTGCTGGGGTTCGCGCTCGTCGTGCTGCCCGGGCCCCTCACCATCCCCCCGATGCTCGTAGGCCTGTACGTCCTGTCGCTGGAGTTCGCCTGGGCCGAGCGCCTCCTCGACCGCGCCAGGGCAAGCGCCCGAGAAGCCTGGTCGAGCGCGAAGAAGAAGCCCGTGAGCTCGGCCGTCGTCACCGTCGGGGGGCTCGCGCTGGCCGGAGCGGCGTTCTGGGCGGTCGGCCACTGGCACCTCGTGGAGCGGGCCAAAGAGGCCCTCGGGTTCTGAGGTCCGCGCCGCGCCACTCTGGCCAGCGACTGCGGTAGTGTCCCGCCGCACCGGGGCGTATAGCTCAGCTGGTTAGAGCGCACGCTTCACACGCGTGAGGTCGCAGGTTCGAGTCCTGCTACGCCCACCGCACACCCAGGACCGGCCCCCGTGGGGGCCGGTCCGCTCGCGTGGGTTCGGAAATTCCGTCGGGGTACAACTGCTTGCGGACGACCGACGAGTCCCCCTGAACCGAGGAGATCGCATGCCCACCCGTACCGCACGTACCGCCTGGAACGGCACGCTCGAGGCCGGCTCCGGCGAGGTCGAGCTGACCAGCAGCAAGGTCGGAACGTACGACGTCTCGTTCCCGAAGCGGGCCGCCGAGGAGGCCGGTGGCACCACCAGCCCCGAGGAGCTCATCGCCGCAGCGCACTCCGCGTGCTTCGCCATGCAGTTGTCGGCCGACATCGCCGCGGCCGGCGGCACGCCGCAGAGCCTGGAGGTGACCGCCGACGTGTCGCTCGGCCCGGACGAGGAGGCCGGCGGCTTCCGGCTCACCGGTATCACGCTCAAGGTCGTCGGTGAGGTCGAGGGGCTCGACAAGGACGGCTTCATCAAGGCCGCCGAGGCGGCCAAGGCCGGCTGCCCGGTCTCCAAGGCGCTGGCCGGCGTGACGATCAGCCTGGACGCCTCGCTCGCCTAGCCGCAACGAGCGCCACGGGCCGGTCCTCCTCCGGGGGCCGGCCCGTCGGCATTGCGGAAGGGCCTGACGCGGCTCGATAAGATCCGACGCATGTCCCTCGCGCCCCCGTCGCCCTCCGTCACCGTGACCGTCACCGCTGAGCAGGCGGGGCGGACGGCGGGGGAGGTGCTGAAGGCGGCCGGGGTCACCGACACCGCCGTGGCGCGCCTCGACGGACAGCTGCGGGACCTGGCGTACGTCGTCGGCGAGGGCGACGTCGTCGAGGCGGTGCCCTACGGCAGCGAGGACGGCCGGCAGGTGCTGCGGCACTCCGCCGCGCACGTGCTCGCGCAGGCGGTGCAGGAGCTCTTCCCGGGCACCCGGCTCGGGATCGGTCCGCCGGTCAAGGACGGCTTCTACTACGACTTCCTGCCCGAGCGGCCGTTCACCCCCGAGGACCTGGTGGTCCTGGAGAAGAAGATGAGCGACATCGTCCGGCAGCGCCAGCGGTTCTCGCGGCGGGTGGTGGGCGAGGCGGACGCCCGCGCAGAGCTGGCCGACGAGCCGTTCAAGCTCGAGCTCGTCGGGCTCAAGGGCGGGGCGAGCGAAGAGGCGTCGGTCGAGGTCGGGGCCGGCGAGCTGACGATCTACGACAACCTGCGGGGTGACGAGGTCGCCTGGAAGGACCTGTGCCGCGGCCCGCACCTGCCGACCACCCGCGACATCCCGGCTTACAAGCTCATGCGCACCGCGGCTGCCTACTGGCGCGGCGACCAGGCCAACCCGCAGTTGCAGCGGATCTACGGCACCGCGTGGGAGAGCCGGGACGCGCTGAAGGAGCACCTGCGGCTGCTCGAGGAGGCCGAGAAGCGCGATCACCGCAAGCTCGGCGCCGAGCTCGACCTGTTCAGCTTCCCCGACGAGATCGGGTCGGGGCTCGCGGTGTTCCATCCCAAGGGCGGCGCGGTGCGCCGGGTCATGGAGGACTACTCGCGGCGCAAGCACGAGGAGGCCGGCTACTCGTTCGTCAACACCCCGCACATCACCAAGGAGGACCTGTTCCTCACCAGCGGGCACCTGCCGTACTACGCGGACACGATGTTCCCGCCCATGCAGTTCGAGGGCACCGACTACTACCTCAAGCCGATGAACTGCCCCTTCCACATCCTGGTGTTCAAGAGCCGGGGGCGGAGCTACCGCGAGCTGCCGCAGCGGTTCTTCGAGTTCGGCACGGTCTACCGCTACGAGAAGTCCGGCGTCGTGCACGGCCTCACCCGCGTACGCGGTCTGACCATGGACGACGCCCACATCTTCACCACCAGGGACGGGATGGGCGGGGAGATCCGGGGCGTGCTCGACTTCGTGCTCGGGCTGCTGCGCGACTACGGCCTCACCGACTTCTTCCTCGAGCTGTCCACGCGCGACGACAGCGACAAGTTCATCGGGGCGGACGCGCAGTGGCAGGAGGCGACCGCGGCGCTGCAGGCCGCCGCCGACGCCTCCGGCCTCGACCTCGTCCCCGACCCGGGCGGCGCGGCCTTCTACGGCCCCAAGATCTCCGTGCAGGCCCGCGATGCCATCGGTCGCTCCTGGCAGATGTCCACGATCCAGGTCGACTTCAACCTGCCGGAGCGCTTCGACCTCGAGTACCAGGCCGCCGACGGCAGCCGGCAGCGGCCGGTCATGATCCACCGCGCGCTGTTCGGATCGATCGAGCGGTTCTTCGGAGTGCTGCTCGAGCACTACGCCGGGGCGTTCCCGGCCTGGCTGGCGCCGGTGCAGGTCGTCGGCATCCCGATCACCTCCGAGCACGACGGCTACCTGCAGGACGTCGCGGCGCAGCTGCGCGAGGAGGGGATCCGGGTCGAGGTCGACAGCTCCGACGACCGCATGCAGAAGAAGATCCGTACCGCGCAGAGGCAGAAGGTGCCGTTCATGCTGCTCGCCGGGGACGACGACGTGGGCAAGGGCGCGGTGAGCTTCCGGCTGCGCGACGGCAGCCAGGACAACGGCGTACCGGTGGACGAGGCGGTGCAGCGGATCGTCGCGACCGTGCGGGAGCGCCGGTGACCCGCGGCGGTCCCTTCTCCGGGAGTGCGGAGCAGGAGGAGCAGCGCGGGGCCGGGCTGCAGGACGCCTTCGTCCGGCTCTACACGCCGCACCGGATGGCCTACATCCAGGGCGAGGGCAAGCCGCAGGGCGACGGCTGCCCGTTCTGCGAGATCCCCGCGCTGTCCGACGCCGACGGGCTGGTCGTCGCCCGGGGCGAGGTGGCATACGCCGTGCTCAACCTCTACCCGTACAACTCCGGGCACGTGATGCTGGTGCCCTACCGGCACGTCGCCGGCTACGACGAGCTCACCGACCGGGAGGTCAGCGAGATTGCGGCGATGACCCAGCGGACGCTGCGGACGCTGCGGCACGCCAGCGGCGCGCAGGGCTTCAACGTCGGGATGAACCTCGGGGTCGTCGGGGGCGCCGGCATCGCCGCACACCTGCACCAGCACGTGGTGCCGCGCTGGGGCGGCGACACCAACTTCATGCCGGTGGTCGGCGGCACCCGGGTGCTGCCCCAGCTGCTGCCGGACACCCGCGAGCTGCTCGCCAGGGCGTGGGACGAGGTCTGACGCCGGCCGCGGAGCCGCGGGCGGCGCGGCTCAGGACCGGAGCCGCTCGAAGCTGCCGGTGTGCGCGCTGGAGCGGGCGAGGGCGAGGGCGTAGCCGACGACCTCGGCGGGTGGCAGCCGGGCGTCGAGGACGACGCCGTGCTCGTCCGGGCCGGAGCCGACGAGCTCGGCACCGCGGGCGGCGAGGTCGCTGCGCACCGCCCGCTCCGCCCACGCCGGCACCCGTACCCGCACCGGCACGGGCCGGGCGCCGGGGGGGAGCCGCACCGGAGCCGACGGCAGCCCGGCGAGCAGCGCCTCGGCGTGCTGCGGGCCGTACGTCCACAGCAGCAACTGTCCGGTGTCCGGGTCGGGCTCCAGGCGGGCGACAGGGTCGGCGTGCACCCGCGCCGCCAGCGCGTCGTCGACCGGCGCGCCGACCGGGAACTGGGCAGCCGGCGCGGGCCACGGTGACAGCAGCACGGGCTCGGCGCTGACCGCCTCGCCCGGCCGGGCCCCGACGTCGACCGCGACGAGCTCACCGGGTCCGGCCGGGGGGCCGGCGTAGGCCACCGGACGGCCGGCGACGAGGACGGCGGCGCCCGGCCGCAGCGTGCCGGACCACACCCGCAGCAGCCCGGCGCTGACCACCTCGGCGACGAGCGGGGCGCCGGGGTCCGCGGCGCGCAGGTCGGCGGGGGAGCCGTCGGGGTGCAGGATCGCGGGGCCGGGCTGCCCGGCCGTGGCCGGCAGCGCCGTGGCGAGCAGGTCGCACAGCTCGGTCAGGCCGACGCCCCGCGGGGGCGCGGTGACGAGCACGGGCTGCAGGTCGCCCCGGTCGACGGCGGCCGCCAGCTCACGGTCGAGCACCTCGGGGGGCGGCTCCGCATCGTCGAGGAAGCGCTCGAACAGCTCCTCGTCGTCGCTGCCGGTGAGCACGGCCTCGAGGAGCTCGGCACGCAGGCCCGTCACGAGCGTCACGTGCTCGGGCTCGGCCGCCCGGCGGCCGCCGTTCTCGGACACCGTCAGGTGCAGCAGCTCGAGCAGGCCGCCCACCGAGCCGTCGTCGTCGTGCAGCGGCAGCTGCAGCGGCAGGATGCCCTCGCCGAGCACCCGCCGGCAGACCGCGACCGCCTCGTCGGCGTCGGCTCCCGGCCGGTCCAGCTGGGTGAGCACGACGAGCCGGGGCAGGTGCTCGAGCGAGTCCCACAGGGCGACCGTGCGGGGGTCGACGCCCTGCACCGGCGACACGACGAGCAGTACGGCGCTGGCGACCCGGAGCGCGGCGTGCAGCGCGCCGGCGAGATCGGGGGAGCCGGGCGGGTCGAGCAGCCAGACGTGGGAGCCGCCGCGTTCGAAAGCGCCGTGCCCCAGGGCGCCGGGGGCGGGTGCTGTCGCCGGTGACGTGCCGGCCGTCGCGAGCAGGGCGCGGGCGAGCGTGGTCTTGCCCGAGCCGGGAGCCCCGAGCAGCACCACCGCCGCCGACCGCTGTACCTGCACGTCGCCAGCCTGCCGCACCGCTGCCTCGCTAGGCTCGGCCCCCAGCCCCTCCACCGCCAGTGACCCCCGCCCCTCGAGTGACACGTGGACGGACCTGAATGCTCAACGTGCTCCGCCCGGCGATCGGCTGGGTGGCCAGGCCACTGGCGGGGCGCCTGCTGCGAGCGGGGGTGACTCCCGACGCCGTCACGCTGGTGGGCACGGTCGGGGTCGTCGTCGGCAGCCTGGCCTTCCTGTCGCGGGGGATGTTCCTGCTCGGGACGGTCGTGGCGGTCCTGTCGGTCATCACGGACATGCTCGACGGAGCCATGGCGCGCGAGCGGGGAGCGGGGAGCCGGTTCGGCGCCTGGCTCGACTCCACCTGCGACCGGGTCGCCGACGCCGCCGTCTTCTGCTCGCTCGCCTGGTGGTTCACCGGTGACGGTGCCGACCGGCTGCTGGCCGCCGTCGCCCTGTACTGCCTGGTGTCGGGTGCCGTGGTCTCGTACGCGAAGGCTCGCGCGGAGGGGCTCGGACTGCGCTGCGACGTCGGTATCGCCGAGCGCGCCGAGCGCCTCACCCTGGTGTTCGCCGGGACTCTGGCCGTCGGCCTGGGAGCACCGGAGGTCGTCCTGACGGTCGCGCTCTGGGTGCTCGCGGCCGTGACGACGGTGACGGTCGGCCAGCGGGCCGTCGAGGTGCGCCGCCAGGCCGCGCTCGCCTCGTGAACGGGGACTGGCGCGCGCGGTGCACCGATGCCGGCTACGCCGTCGGCTGGGCCGTCGTCCGGGCGCTGCCCGAGCCGGCGGCGCAGTGGCTGTTCCGGGTCGGTGCCGACCTCGCGGTGCGCCGCGGCGGCCGCGGCATCGACCAGCTCCGCCGCAACCTCACCCGCGTCGCGCCGGGGCAGGACCTGGTACGGGAGGCCGCCCGGTCCTACGCGCGGTACTGGTGCGAGGTCTTCCGCCTGCCGGTGACCTCCCGCGAGCGGGTGCTGTCGGGCATGACCACGACCGGGGAGGACCGGTTCCGCGCGGCCGTCGCCGCCCCCACCGGCACGGTGATGGCGCTGCCGCACAGCGGCAACTGGGACCACGCCGGTGCCTGGTGCGCCGCTACCGGCGTGCCGTTCACGACCGTCGCGGAGCGGCTGCAGCCCGAGTCGCTGTACGACCGGTTCGTGGCCTTCCGCGAGTCCCTCGGCATGGAGGTGTTGCCGCTGACCGGGGGCGTACGGCCGCCGTACGACGTGCTGGTCGAGCGGCTCGACACCGGCGGCAGCCTCTGCCTGCTCGCCGACCGCGACCTGTCGACCCGCGGGGTCGACGTGACCTTCTTCGGCGCGCGGGCGCGGATGCCCGCCGGTCCGGCGAGGCTGGCGCTGCAGACGGGGGCGCGGCTGCTGCCGGTGACGCTGGCGTTCACGCCCGACGGCTGGCACTGCACCTGGCACGAGGAGGTGCCGCACAGCGACGTGCCGACGATGACGCAGGCCCTGGCCGACGCGTTCGCCGCCGGGATCGCCCGGCACCCCGCCGACTGGCACATGCTGCAGCGGCTCTGGCTCGACGACCTCCCGGCCGACGACCCCCGCCGGGCTCGCACGTGAGGGTGGGGCTGGTCTGCCCCTACACCTGGGACGTCCCCGGCGGCGTGCAGGTGCATGTACGCGACCTCGCCGAGTCGCTGCTGCGACTCGGACACGAGGTGTCCGTCCTCACCCCCGTCGACGACCCCGACGCCCCCGGGCTCGAGCCGTGGGTGGTGCCCGCCGGCCGGGCCGTGCCGATCCCGTACAACGGCTCGGTCGCCCGGTTGAGCTTCGGTCCGCTGTCGCTGGCCCGCACCCGCCGCTGGCTGCGGCAGGGTCGCTTCGACGTGCTGCACCTGCACGAGCCGACCGTCCCGTCGGTGTCGATGCTGGCGATGTGGACGGCGCAGGGGGCGCTCGTCGCGACCTTCCACACCTCGACGCCACGCAGCCGCGCGCTGCAGGTCTTCGGCACCGTGCTGCAGCCCGGCCTGGAGAAGCTGACCGGCCGGATCGCCGTCTCCCCGGCCGCGCGTCGCGTCATCATGGAGCACCTGGGCGGCGACGCCGTGCTCATCCCCAACGGCGTGGAGGTCGCGCGCTTCGCCGGCGCCCAGCCGCTGCCCGGCCGGCCGGCCGCGCCGACCGTGGTGTTCGTCGGCCGGATCGACGAGCCCCGCAAGGGCCTGGCTGTGCTGCTCGAGGCGCTGCCGGAGCTGGTCCGCCGGGTGCCCGACGTGCGGCTGCTCGTCGCCGGGCCGGGAGACCTCGCCCAGGTGCGCGGCGAGGTGCCGGCGGGGCTTCGCGACCGGGTCGAGCTGCTCGGCATGGTCGCCGAGGCCGACAAGGCCAGGACGTACGCCAGCGGCGACGTCTTCTGCGCCCCGAACACGCATGGCGAGTCGTTCGGCGTCGTGCTGCTGGAGGCCATGGCCACCGGCACGCCGGTCGTGGCGAGCGACCTGGAGGCGTTCCGCCGGGTGCTCCATGACGGTCGGTACGGCGTGCTGTTCCCGGTGCGCGACGCCGCAGCACTCGCGGTCGCGCTCGCCGACCTGCTCGCCCACCCGCCGCGCCGGGCCGCGCTGTCGGCGCTGGGGAGGTCCGCGGTCGGGGCGTACGACTGGTCTGCCGTCACCCGGCAGGTGGTCGCCGTCTACGAGACGGTCGTCGCGGCCAGCCCGGTGACGCTCGAGGAGGACGGCGAGGGCGAGGACGAGGCCGACGACGACCTGGGCGCGCTGCGCCGGCTGCTGGCCCAGCTGCGGGGCAGGGGGTGAGCCCCGGTGCCTGGGCCCTCGTGGCGCTCGTCCTCGTCCTGCTCGCGGCCTACGTGAGCTGGACCGCGGGTCGCCTGGACCGCCTGCACGCCCGGGTGGACGCGGCATGGGCGGCCCTGGACGCCGCGCTGGTACGCCGGGCCGCTGCCGCGCGCGCCGTCGTGCTGCACCTGCCGCCCCGGGCGCCGCAGACGCTGGCCCTCGAGCGGACCGCCGCAGCCGCCCTCGTCGGTGGGCCGGTGGCCCGGGAAGCCGTCGAGAACGATCTGTCCGTCGCGCTGCGGGCCGCGCTCCCGCTGCTGCCGCTCGAGGGGAGCGAGGCGGTGCGCGAGGAGCTCGACGCGGCGGCCACCAGGGTGGGCCTGGCCCGGTCCTTCCACAACAGCGCCGTCGCCAACGCGCGGGCACTGCGCGTCAAGCGGGCGCCCCGGACCCTGCGACTGGCCGGGCACCGGGTCATGCCGCAGCACTTCGACATCGACGACACGGCCCTGTCGCCCGGAATGACCAGCCGGCCGGGCGCCGCCGGCTGACCTCGGCTTCCGGCAGCTCAGGTGCTGAAGGCGCGGGGAAAGCGCGATTGGAAGTCGAGGACACCCACCCAGCTGGGCTGGATGCTGATCCTCCCCATCCCTCGTCCGCCCAGCTGGGCCAGCCAGGCCGCGGCGCCCTCCTCACCGAAGTACCGCACGGCCGACGCCGCGTACTCCGGGGAGACGCCGTCGAGCATCTCCACCGACGCGTCCCCGCGCACCGACAGCACCGTGTAGGGCCACTCCGCGCCGTCGATGGTCACCGCGACTCGTGGCTGGCGCGCAGCGCGGCGAGCTTGGGAGCCCCCGCCACAGTGCCGAGGACGATCTGCTCGCCGTTCCAGTGGAACCAGGTCGGCACGACACGGGGAGTGCCGTCGGTCCAGAGGTAGGCAAGCCGGGCGAACGCGGTGGACGTCAGGAGCGTCTGGGCGACGGGGTCCTGAAGCAGAGCAAGGTCACCTTGATCGGTCATTGCAGCCCTCCGGGTCGTTGCAGTGCACCTTGACCTCGCGCTCGTCGCGGTCTCGTCCGACGCATTGTGAGAGGCGGCGTGGGTCAGCCGACCAGCCAACGCCGCTCATGCTTATCCGCTTCGCTCCGCTAGAGTGGGCGCGTGCCGCGGCCTGACTTCCCACGCAGCATCGTGGAGTTCCAGCGCTGGTTCCCCGATGACGACGCCTGCCGCGAGTACCTGATCGAGTC
>JAABUN010000943.1_pt1 | contig 70137 bp, 60 predicted proteins | sample 5559311 | NCBI WGS metagenome assembly JAABUN01 (sample SAMN10711877, study PRJNA513370) | rock metagenome | isolation source: Antarctica rocks | place: Antarctica: Victoria Land, Siegfried Peak sud | reverse complement strand
ATTATGATGACAGGAGAGGTGCAAAAAAGATAAGCATGAAAACAAAACGAAAGAAATGTGGATGGAGCAATGATTACCTCCTAGCCATCCTTAAGGGAGTCAGCAAGTTTTAATGCGTTTGCCCTGAGGTTCTCCCCTTGATGTTCCTTTAATAAAATAAGTTAAGAAGCTTTGGTGCATTGAGAAGATTGGGATGTTTGTTCAAACCAGAATTAGCTGCTTCTTTGCTATTATAAGAAGAAGTTGCTGACTATTTCTACTTACAAACCTAATTGTCCTATGTGTTTTATGTTCAAAAAGTTTGAAAAGGAATGTGATTAATATATTTTTTAAAAGTTGCTATGAAAATATACAGTAGAAGTGAGTGACACAACCGGAGATGCAATGGGATACCGCTGATGGATACCAGAAAAATTACAAAAGCGTCACTTTACAACTTCCTCTCCTTCACCCCTTCTTTAGTAATTTTAACTGGTTTAATAAATCCATTTTTATCAAAAAACATCTGGTCAATGCAGGTTTCTCTATGATTGCCATTGGTTTCGCCTAATGGTCTTCTATGATAAGCAATGTACCAATTATTAGTTGCAGGAACATGGATAACAGAATGATGTCCTGCACCGGTAGCAACGGTAGAATCCTGTTGCAGTATTTTACCTACACGTTGAAAAGGACCAAATGGAGAGGCGGAAACGGCATAAGCAACGGAATAATCAGGTCCTGTCCAGCCTCCTTCGGACCACATGAAATAATATTTACCATCTTTTAAAAACATAAATGATCCTTCCACATATCCTTTTGGCGTTATTTCTTTATATACAGTTCCGTCTTTGAAGGGAATAAAGCCTGTAAAATCATTATTTAACCTTGCAATGTTACAATGCCCCCATCCTCCATAGATGAGGTAGTAAGCCCCGTCTTTATTTTTAAAAACAAACTGGTCAATTGGCTGAGCACCATTATGAAATTTATCTACCAGTGGCTTTCCTAAATAGTCTTTAAAAGGTCCTTCAGGCCGATCTGCTACAGCTACTCCAATGCCCCCATATTGCTGATCGTTCTGAATATCGTTTGCTCCAAAAAACAAATAATATTTTCCTCCTTTTTCCACTATAGAAGGAGCCCAGACAGCCTGCTTTGCCCACTTTACGTTCAAAGTGTCTAATATGTGTTCATGCTTTGTCCAGTTAATTAAATCAGGGGAAGAAAATGCATCAAGAAATACCTGCTCATTATATGGAGCTGAATAAGTAGGGTATATCCAATACTGCCGGTTAAATATTCTTATTTCAGGATCCGCATACCAACCGGGGAAAACCGGGTTTCCGGAAATAAAGGTTTTTTCAGCATTGTTTTTTTCTGATGTTTTCTTTACAGGCTGTACGCCTTGCTGACAAAATCCACTTATTGAGAAACATAACAAAAACAAATACAGCTTTACTACTTTCATTAACTCATTTTTTAGGATTAATTATATCGCCCCTTCAGAAGTTGTGACTTCCATGGCTGGTGTTAGGTTAACTATACGCACTAGCTTATTAATTTTATACCTGTTACTACTCTGATCCTTTAATTGCCACCGTCTGCGGCCATCCATTTTTATATGTAAGCGGACTTATACACATTACCCGGCGATGCCCTTTTTCTGCCTCACTTTCCTGCTTTAAATGGCGTCGTGATATGGCATGGTAAGCAATATATTTGTTACCATTATCATCGGTAAAAACAGAATTATGGCCGGGAGCCGACCACGCAGAATCCTTTATAAGAATAGCACTGCTGCCTGTTCCGTTTCTTTCGCTATATCTTTCAAAAGGGCCAAAAATATTATCAGCTTTTGCAACCATTACGGCATAATTAGCTTGCGATCCGCAGCAATTGTCTCCTGAATAGTATAAGTAGTATTTTCCGTCGTTATAATCTATCCAAGAGGCCTCAATAAGTTGGCTGTAATCTTTATCCTTACCAGGGAATATTATCGGTTTGGGGCTGGTGCCGGGTTTAAAAGACGACCAGTCATCACTTAATTCCTGAACTTTGAGAGGTTGAAAATCTGATCCCCAATACAAAGCTTTTTTTCCTGTTTCAGGATCTGCGAAAGCCATAGGGTCAATGTTAATAAAGCCTGCACCGCAAACAAGCGGGGTTCCTTTATCTGTAAAAGGTCCCGTTGGTTTATCAGCAAAGGCTACCCCAATGCATTTGCCAATGTTTTCTTCCGGTGTTTCGCCTGAATAAAACATGACATACTTTTTCATAAAGCTGTCATATAAGACATGTGGCGCCCAAAAAGAATTATTTGCCCATGAAGGTTTTACAGGAAGTGCATCTCCTTCTAAAGTCCAGTGCTGTAAATCCGCAGAAGATGCAACCTGTATATTTAGCGCTTTTTCATTCACAGTACTTTGGGTCGCATAGGCATAGTATTTTCCAGCAGCCTTTATGACAGTAGGATCAGGAAAATTCTGATCGAAAACCGGATTGTTTAATGAGATAACACTTTTGTTTATACCTGTAGCAGTACTTTCTTTTCTTGCAGTTAAGCATCCGCTGACGGTGAAAGCTATAACAATAATTAAGTTAATTGTGCTTTTCATCTTCAATGTATAATTTCAATATTTACCATAATTACTTCTTTTTACGGGAGAAATGTATTATTCAAATTTCCTAAGTTTTTGCAGAAATTCCGATAATATTCTTTTAAACACTAACTGTACGTATTCTCACTCCGCCCTGCATTGAATCATTACTATCTAAGGGTCTTAAACCGCACGCCATATTATAACCTGGTTTAGTTTTCCTTCTGGTGAGGACATTTTGCTGGGTAGAAAAATAAATATAACCATCAGGTGCTGTTGACAAGGCTCTTATACGTGCGTATTGTAGTTTGAAAAGCTCCTCCTGTTCAACAACATTTTCTTTATTCACGGGAATCGGATAATAGATTCACCTCTCAGGTAGGCAGTAGATTCTCTTTCATTCCAATGAACCTGTTCCTGGAGGCTTTAAAAGTATATTTCGTTTAAGCAAAGATGCGCCGGCACTTATGAAAGCAATGATAATTAAAGAGAAATAGGAATATTTTGTTTTCAATAAAAATCGTTTTATAAAACTTCTGATCACTGCACCTATCAGCAATCAAAGGAGATTACATTTACATAGTAGGTTTTTGTTCGTATATAGTCCATTGTTGCAATTTATTACCATTTTTTGCTGCAAGAATAATATCTGCATTTTCAGCCCCTTTATTATCAGATGGGGTAATATATAGTCCGGTACCTTTTAATTTGATTAAATAAGTGTCTTTTTCAACAGGAACAAATTCATATTGCTGGCTCTGTTGGTTCAAAACCAAAGGCTGTTGTTCGAGGGCAATTCTGTCAGCAGAAGCTGAATTTGCAGGCTGAAAAGTCTTGCTGGTAAATAAGTTTTTAAGCTGATAGCTTTGCCCTTCCACATGTTTAAAATCCCAGGTTACACATTTCCAGTTAACAGGGGGATAAGCAACGAGATGGGTTCCATTACTTTTGTTAGCGTCCTTTATTCTTAACAGTATGCCGGTTTCATTATTTTTTATGGCATAGGTCCCCCTAATAACCTGCGAAAAACCGTTAAGCGCACTAAGAATTAATGCAATAAATAAAATGGGTAAATACAATGTTCTTTTCATAGTAATTCTTATATATTTTCTGTAATCAATATAATTGTCTAAATAAAGTAAATCTAATGAAAGGTAAAGATGCAACTCATATCTTAATTATCTATCCAAATACTTCTATATATAAAACTAATCTTTTCTCATCAATTTACAATCAAATAAATGCTGCTCTGTCTGCAGGATATATTTTATCAGGTAAAAGCATATTATCTAAATTAAGAAAACCTTTTACTATTGAAGGAATGCCTTGTAAAGGGTGTGAAAACCACTAAAAGTGAGCTTGCAAAAAGTAAATGGGGTATTAACTTTAAAACCTATTATTTATCAGAAAGCAGTGTAGTATTCTTTGATAAATCTGAAGTTGATGTAGCCACTATTGAAAATGTAATTAACAAAATAGGCTATAAAGTAAAAGGCTCTAAAATGAATGGTAGTAAACGGGTGGATTGAACCCGTTGTAATAAAAATTGAAATAACATGGAAACAACTAACACTGCAATAAGTTATCTCTTGTCCTAAATACGGCCTTTAGAACAAAAAAGATCTCGTATAAGCACATTGAAAGATAATTCAAAACCTGTATTTCTATGTTCCTGTTCTTATAGGCTAAAACAGACTACAATTTAAGCTTCCTATTCACCCGGGTGATATGTCCTTTCTGCATGTTTTGCAACATCTTCTTTATAGAATAAAACGTCTTTAAAATGTCCCTGTGTGTACATTAATGCCTGGTCTTCAAAATGTTTAGAACCCTTATTTCCGCTTTCTCCACCAGCCAATAATGATTTTGCTTTTATCTTTTTGCCAAATTCAACTGCACAAATAAAACTATTGCCATTATAACCATATCGCTTAAGGGTGCCTGCATAAATGCGGCTAACAAAGGATGGTAAACAACCCCATGTTGATGCTGCAAATCCATCAGGTAAACTGGGTTGCTTATCATCGTGTGTTTCAGTCATTTCACCGGTAAGTCTTTGGTACCTGTTTATCTCTCCCCATTCTAACATCCATGTTCCAAACTTTTTTGTAAGGTCTTTTATTACCTCTGATAATGGTTGTAATAGTGTTGATGGTGAAGCGTTAACTGAAAACCTGCTAAACTTTTCTACCTGGTCAGCATTTTCATCATCTTGCAATCCTTTCATTATAACGGGTAATAACTTTTGTGCCCATTCAATAGCTAATGTAGTTGCAACAGACTTTTTTGAAGTATTTTTATCCCATTCAGATAAAATTTTTATTGCTGCTCCTAATGACGTATAAGCAGTATCTGAGTTATATGTTTTATACGCCTTTACAAGAGCTGGTATCAAAACATCAAATGCAGCAAGATGAGTATCATAACCTGCAGCAATGACTTTGTCAAGGGTATAATTGCTTGTATTACTTAAAACTTTTACTGCATTAATTCCTCGAAAATTTTCGCCGTCGGGAGCCATGTAAGAAGGATAATTTTCTTTTTTAGGACTGTTAGCCCCGGCTGCAGTGAAGGGAGTGGAGTTACAATTCTGTATCCATCCGTTTGCAGGATTATAGACATGAATTATCTCATTTACTTTGTGTAGCCGTTTCCATTCTGTTGCTGTTATACTTCCATCTGCCGGTTTTGACCAATTTAGTTTTTTATCTCTTACGGGCACAAAGTTGCCGTGCCAGTAAGCAATGTTTCCTTTATCATCAGCAAATACGGTATTGTTAGATGTATTTGCACGCAAATCCATAGCTTTTTTATAGTCTTCAAATCCTTTTGATTTAGTACGAACCCAGCTTTGAATCAAGCTGGTCATCGAACGGTTATAAGATTTGAGACTAATCCATTGCCCCTTGCGTTTAGCCATTACAGGACCATGACCTGTATAAAAAGCAGTGAAGGTTTTTGTTTGCAGCGCGTCTTCATTTCCATAACGAATTACTATCTTTCTTTTCCTGACTGGTTTCCATTGATTTTCGTATTTATAAAAAAGGCCCTTGTTATTTTTTAAAATTTTTTCTGCGTACACGTCGGCCACATCCACTGCACTTGAAGTATGCATCCAGCCGCAGTGTTCATTAAAACCCTGGTACACAAAAAACTGTCCCCACGTGACAGCGCCATAAACGTTTAGCCCTTCCTGGCTTTGCACCTGCACTTCAGGCCTGAAGTAAAAAGTGACATGCGGGTTAATATAAAGAATGGCATTACCCGACGCCGTAATGGAAGGGGCAATGGCGAAACCATTAGAGCCATCAGACAGCTCCATCTCTTTTTTCAGGAGTTTGGCATATTCATTATTGCCATTATAAAATGCCTTCAACTCCTCGGTTGTAATATCAGCAGTATTAATAGCACCTATGCTTCCATCAGTCCAAAGCAGTGGAAACCATGGTTTAAAACGATGTATCAAAGCAGGCTTAATGTCAGGATTTTTATAGAGATAGTAATTGATGCCATCTGCATAGGCATTTAATAATTTTCTTAGCCATGGTTTTGCTTTGTTATAATCTGCAATGGCTGCAGTTGTGTCAATCAGTAATCTAATAAGTAAATCATTATATAACTCAGACTCACCTTTCACTTCTGCCATTCGCCCAAGCTTTTCTATATAATTCATTTCAACCCTTTTAAAATCATCTTCGCATTGCGCATACATCAGACCAAACACTGCATCAGCATCATTTTTACCATATATGTGTGGAATACCCCAGTTATCGCGAATGATGGTCACCTTTTTGGCCTGTAGGTTCCAATGAGCGATTTCCTGCTTATTAAAAGATTGTGCTATCAAGCCGGGAGGAAACAATAAAAGGAAAAAACAAAATTTATACATAGAAAAGTTGTAATTGTATTATTGACGGGTTAAGTTAAATAAATTTTATTCACAAATTCATTCTATTTAATAAAAAAAGAGGTCACTTTTAGGTAAACTCTTTTTGAAAAAATATATGTGGGAGTCCGAAAAATAATTATGCTTCCAATATCTGTGAATGCATAAACTTAAATTTTCTGCGTTACCTGTATACTTTCTTTTTTGATTTCCTCAGAAATATTGGGGTTGTTCTTTAATGCTTGCTGCAGCAATGATTTAGCCTTTGCCTTTTCTCCCGCATTAGCATAGATCAATCCTGCCCGGCAAAGTAAAGTAGGATTCTTAGAATTTGTTTTTAAAGCCTCCTTTATATAAGGCATTGCTTTATCCGCCTTGTTCTGTTTATAATACACCCATGCAACGGTTTCATTTACATCAATGTTATTTGGACGACGGTTATACTCAGCAAGTGCATGAGTTAATGCATTATCATCATCATTAACCTTTAAGTAAGCGTAAGCTAATTCCCTATCTGAATAATGGCCGATATTTTCATCATTTAAAGCTGCCTTTGAGTCTTTGCTCATATTATCTATAACTGATTGTGCAATATGGGCAGCCTTATCATTCTGGCCTGCTAACCTATATACATCAACCAATTCTTCTTTAAATACATAATCATTTACAAGCGAATCCGCTTTTAAATAATATTGTATTGCCTTTGCATAATCTTTATCAGCCGCAGCAATATGTGCCATTCCGGCTAAGGCATATGCATAATCAGGTCTCTCATCGAGAGCGATAGTGTATTGCATTTCGGCACGTTTAAGATCACCGGTATTTTCATATAAATGTCCTAATTGAACCCTTGCCCATTCGGTTCCTTCATCACCCGGTACACCTGCCTCGACTGCCCTGTTCATAGCATCAATCGCACCAGGATAATCACCATAAATTTCACGTAAATAAGAAACTCTTGAGTATGACCTTATATCAGGCCTTATAGAAACCATGCTGTCACAATTGTCTACTGCCTTTGTATAATTTCCCATCTCAACATTTGCATCTGCCATGAGTCCGTAAATAAAGGCATTGTATGGATTGATGTCTTTTGCTTTTTGAGCAACTTCAAGCCCATCAGCAAAATGGTGTTGTGATAAATAAATAAGGGTTTTATAAGTGAGCGCTTCAAAATCGTTGGGATCATTCCTTAAAACATTATTTACCTGCTGCATTGCTGCCCCATCATAATACATATGATCACCTGTAATCCTTGCCTCCTGTATATATAATGCAGCTAAACCAAGCTGCGATTTTTTATCGTCCGGATTTTCTTCAATAGCAAGCTTAAGCCGGTCAGCAGACGCACGTGCCATTATGTATTCATTGCTTTCTGCAAGTGGCCCATTTCTTTCTTTTAATTCATAAGACGCGGCTTGGTTTTCCTTCTTTTTAAAATTCACAAAAATGAAAACGATGGCCACTGCGAATAAAAGAATCATAACCGGGTAAATAAACTTCTTATTCATACGAAAAATTTTAATAAAACTTTAAAACATATAAAAGGAAAGCCCATAGTTTTCAGGCTATGGGCTTTTTAATAATGAAGAATTTATTTAGCTTTAATCAAAGGTAACGTCTGACTTACAGCTCCATTTTTGCTGATAGAGATGTAATAAGTTCCCTTCATTAAAGATCCGGCATTCCACTGCAGGGTATAAGTGCCTGCCTCCTGCCTTTTGTCTGACAATAGCTTCAGTGCCTTGCCTGATCCGTCATACACCATAATTTTAACTTGTGAAGGTGCATCTACTTTGTATTTTATTGTACTGGAATTAACTACGGGGTTTGGTGAAGTAGTTGCAATGATTTCAGGCGTAGCCATACCTAATTTCTGAGTTACGGGAAAGCTGCCCATGGAGCGCTTTTCTCCCATTTGCTGGTCTTCACTGCAATCGCATATATGTGTGCCTGCCCAAGGGGTTTGCACAAATGGAAATCTTGTTTTAAATGCTGTGTCATTTCTTTCAACACCTGTTGTATAGGTATATACATTTAAAAGATTTGGTGTAACCGGGTTTACTCCATCAAAATCATCGTACCATAAGCCTATAGCTGCAAGCACTATACCGCTGACAGCCTGCAACTCTATACGGGTTACATCATCTTCTAACCTTCTTCCATTAGGAAAGCCATCCATATTAGGGATAAATTCAATATCCGTGTTCCCATTAAACCGAGGGTCTGTTAACCCTAATACTGCAGCCTGAACTAAACCTAAAGAACTAAAGTCCGCATTATCTCTTTGTGTTACAGGAACAGCCATATTCAACCTCAGCATATCACCGCCATTAGGTAAAAAATTATTTATAAATGGTTTACCTGCTGCTAATGGATTTCCACCTTTACCTGTAGCTAACTGATAGGGAGGTAAATTAGGAACTCCGGTATGGAAAATAGGCCATAAATCTACTGAACGGGGCGATTTAGGAGCGGGTAATAACAGGGTTCCAAAAATAGCGTCATCTAAAGCAGTTCCCTTGAGTGCAGAGTTACCTTTTAACCCGTACAAACCATTGCCTCCGTTACCAAAATCAAACTGCCCTAAAGAGTTTCTTTGTATACGCAGTGGTTTAAATGCCGGAACAGCGCCGCCAAATTGTGCATCATCCATGTATAGCGCTAACTCAGGATTATAGAAAAAATTACCGAATTCTTTTATTTTAGAAAGATCATCATAAGGTGTCAAACGATTCCAGTAATCTTTGTAGCCTAGAGGAATAACGACTTCATTCGTTAAAGGCATACCCAATCTTGATACCTGTACCCAATCGCCTGAATGGGACTCGAAATTTTCAGAAAAATGATTAGTTGCATCATTAAGGGTTTTAATTCTTTGTCTGCTTGCACTGGCCCAGATACCTACAACATAATCAGGATCAAGAATGTTTTTAGCTTTCGCTACCGGATTGCGGTCTTTTTGTAATCTTGAAATATCTACTTCAAGTGCAATTGAAAGAACATTTTTGCATTTTAATCCATCAACAGGCCGTCCTGATTGCTGGCGGGGTAAATCACCTAAATCGAAAGCACCACCAAGATCAACAAAAAACGGATCATCAACAGGGCCGGCAAAGATACGTTCGCCATCGCCGTCGTATTGTATGTTTTTGTAAATGAGAGAATCATAATCAGGTGCGCCTAAACCTACAGCGGATTTTATTGAGCGTGGGCCAACATTGGGTGGAGGCACGACACCATCGTAAAGGACTCTTAACCAGCTTTTACCGCCGTCCATACTTCTGTCAACGGTATATTTGGTTCTTAAATTCTCTTTTCCAAGCCTGATGAGGAAAAAAGTGGATGGATCCATCCTTGAGTCAACTCTGCTGAACATAAAACGATAAATAATGTCATCGCCCTTTGTTGCCGTATTATTATCAATGTGAATTTCATAACGGACATCTTCTCCAAAGTGGTAGAAATTAGGGCCGCCCTGGGGTAATTGAAACGGATAATAATTGGCAATAATTACAACTTTGTCAGGATTTCTGGGATTGCGAAACGCATACAGATCTGTATTGTCTGCCTGTGGATCATCAGCAATCATTGGCGCTTCCCTGTGACTGGAAGACATAAGAATAATAGAAAAAATGGACAAGCATAATGTTGCCACTGTCCACTTAAGGCTGGAGACTGTAAATAATTTTTTTTTCATCATAATTTTTTTTTAAACATTAATAAATAAAAGAAATTAAAGAACTATGATCAGGTTTTTCAGAGAAATATTAGATGAATCCAACCTGATAAACTAAGCTGTGTTTATTAACAGGATTATCTGGAATAGAAAAAATAAAACCGGATCAAAGAATTAACGGAAATATTTGTTAAAGGGTTTTAAAAAGTTCTTTTTTTTTTTAAAAAAAAGAACTTTTGCTAAAAAATATAAGGCAATTAACTCTTTTAATATTTCACTTTTTCCTGAGACTGGTGATTGCATACTGCTTGCCATTTTTTTAATCCGCATGATTTACCGGAGTACGTTGATCGTTGCAAAATATAATACTTACTATAACGAATCACACGTGGCTTCTAAAAATATCTTATTAGCAAAATTTGCAAAGTATCTAGCGTAAATGCCTTGAGCTTTTCATACATGTAACGATACAGCTAAATTTATAAAAAGCTTTGTTGTCTAAAATGAAAATCAGCAAGCAGGATATTATTCATTAGATCATGCTTTCCAATTCCTGTAATCTATAATCTTAATATTCCTTAAGGGCAGCAATATAAAATATCGGAGAACTTGTAAGGAGTTGTTTGGCATTTATGATTGGTGAGATTTATATTGATTTTGCTATTAATGTTATAATAATCATGAAATAATACGATTTTTTGTTATTAAAGGTAAAGAAGTTGCTATTTAGCCTCCAATTAAGAAGTATTGTTATCGTTGTCTGGAGTTGTAGGAGTGAGCATAAACCTTTCAAAACTTCCCCTAAGCACAATAACTACAAACTATAAAACTGGCAATATGAAAAAGATTACTCTGCTTACTTTGATATTTTTTATTTGTTTAACAATCATTCGTGCACAGCCCGGCAGGCTTGACTCTTCATTTGGCAATAATGGTATTGTCAAAACAGAATTTGGAAAAACTGATAAAGATAATATCACCCTTGTAGGACAAGTCTTAGTGCAGCCTGACAAAAGCATCTATGTGACCTTTAATGGGAACCAGGTTACCAAAAAACATGCTAACGGCTCTGCAGATTCCAGTTTCGGACGAAATGGATTCTCAAGTGTAAGTTCTACTCAACGGTCGGATCAGCTATATGCAATAGCAATTCAGCCAGATGGCAAAATAGTATCCCTTGCAGATAACGTTGAGCTATCTGAGGATGGAGAACACTACGTCTATTATTTTTTCCTTAACCGCTATAAGGCTGATGGTAGCCCAGACAGTACATTTAAAGGAGATAAAACGGAAACCTCTGAAGGAGAATATCCTGATAAAGTATTTATTCAAAAAATGATGGAAAAATACTTATAATCGGAGATTTTGGTTTTTTCCGCTTCAATTCAGATGGAAGCAGGGATGAAACTTTTTCAGGCGATGTAAGAAAAGCCTCCGCTTCTGCAATAGTTATACAAAATGATGGCAAAATAGTAGCGGCAGCTTATAATGAGGTTGTACGATACAACAATGACGGAAGCCTTGACAGTACCTTTAGCGGTGATGGAAGGCAGGCGACGGGCTTTTATTTTTCTTTAGTAGACATTCAAAATGATGGTAAAATAGTGATAGCGGGTGACTCGACCCCGTTTTCTTCTACTGTTCACTTTGCAATTTCCCGCTACCATACTGATGGAAGTTTGGATAACACTTTTAGTGGTGACGGGAAACTATCTAATGACTTCGGTAATTTTTCGATAAAAACTCAAGATGATGGGAAAATAATAGTGACTAATTTTTCAGGTAAGTCATTTTCTTCCTTTCGCTATAATAGCGATGGAAGTATGGATAATTCATATAATGCAAATAGAAATTATACGACTGACTTTGAAATTTTTAAAATATCCATACAAAGTAATGGTGAAATAGTGGCAGCAGGAACTGCAGATGGTAATCTTGCCATTGCTAAATATAATACAGCCCGAAGCCCCGACAATGCATTTGATAACGATGGAAAGTTATATGATAGCCTGGTTTACAGCCGTTCATATTATATAAAAATAGCCGTGCAGAGTAATGGTAAATTTGCAGGAGTGGGCTCTAGTTGGGTGGATGGTAAATCTTATATTGTTCAATATAATGCTGATGGAAGCATTGATAAAACATTTAGCGAAGATGGGATACAGCCAATCAACTATTCAATAGATAAAAATTCATTGTCAGCATTTTATCAAACTGATGGGAAATTAGTGTTGGCAGGAAGGGAGATTCGATATTCTAATAGAGCGTTTATAGTCCGTTATAATACTAATGGAAGTCAGGACAGTACTTTTAATAAAAAAGGAAAGCAAGAAATAGATTTTGTCATCGCTTCTGCAGCCATTCAAAGTGATGGGAAAATAGTGGTTGCAGGCAATAAGGGCAACTATCCTGACTCAAAATTTGCTCTTGCCCGTTTTAATACCAATGGAACCCCTGACAGCAGTTTCTCAGGGGGAAAGATAGTTACTGATTTTAGCAAGGGTGATGACTTTGCAAAAACAGTAGCTATTCAAAGTGACGGTAAAATAGTGGTGGCGGGTTCTACCGGACAGATTAATGTTAATCAAAATTTTGCCATTGCCCGTTATAATCAGGATGGAAGCCTGGACAAAACATTTAGCGGCGATGGGAAGCAAAACAGTCACTTTGACTCTTCTTCTTATGTGAATTTCATTAATTCAATAGCTATTCAAAGTGATGGAAAAATAGTGGCAGCAGGTTCAGTGGTAGCCTGCTATAATACAGATGGAAGCCTGGACAGTACATTTAGTGTGAGCGGGCAGGAAAATAGTATTTATGGTTATTCTTTTAGAGCTGTTGCCATACAAAATGATAACAAAATCATTGTTCTGGAGGATGCATATTCAATCTTTCGCCTCATCCGCTATAAAGCTAATGGAAGTTTAGACACTGCCTTCGGTGTTAATGGAAGAATTTCAACATCGTTAGGTGAATTAAATGACATGACTGTTGTAAATAATAAATTATTTGCTGTAGGTAGTACTGGTGATTATTATTTCGCTGGTTCCGGGGTAGCAGCAAGATTTCTTCTTGATAATGAAAACAAAGCTCCCACTGTAAATCTCACCATCCCACACAATATTGTAAAATACACTGCCCCTGCAAAAATTATGCTGCACGTTACTGCAAATGATGAAGATGGCACAATTACTAAAGTTCAATTTTATAATGGTCTACCTTATTACATACTGAAGATGTTTATCCCTATGGTTTCTTATGGATAGATGTACCCGCAGGTAAATATACACTTACTGCTAAAGCTTTTGATAACAGTGGTAATGTTACTACGTCTAACAACATTAGTGTCTCAGTAGTAGACTCCAATGTAGCCCCTGTTATAAGTATTGTAAGTCCTGCTGATGATACAACTTATACCGGCCCTGCCACCATTCGTATAATTGCCAATGCAAAAGATCCAAATGATAGAATAAGTAAAGTAGAGTTTTATAATGGAGCTATGTTATTAAGAACAGAGCATTACTATCCATATACTTACACATGGACGAATGTACAGTTTGGTACATACACCATCACAGCTAAGGCTACAGATGACAAAGGTCTTTCAGCTACATCTGCTCCTGTCACTGTAACAGTTACAAATACTTCAATAGTAAGCAGGTCATCTTCTGTAAATAGCAAAACCGATCTAAATGGTGCTTTAAGTTTAAGACTAAGTCCTAACCCGGCAAGTAATATTTTACAGATTTATATTAAAGGCTTACAACAGAATAAACAATCAACAATATTGGTTGTATCTACCTTAGGCGTCGTAATGAAAACTATTCAGTCAAATGCATCTGATAAAGTTGTACAACTGGATGTTTCATCTATGGTTAGTGGAGTGTATACAATAAAGGTTGTAAGTGGATATAAAGTTATGTATAAACAATTTGTGAAGTTGTAAGTAACAGCAAAGTCATCTTTAATATTTGCTCTTTCAATTGGTTCTAAAATAATTGCAAAAAAGGAGATTTCCATCTTAGCCCCTTTTTTTTAGTCAATTCATTATAATGTTGATAGCTACAATACCTGTATAACCGTCTTTCTAGTAGTCTTGTATTGATTTATATTTTTTGGCTATAGGTTTCCTGTAGAGATGGTTTCGCTCCTAAATAAAAAAACCTTGGAAAAGAAATCCTTTTGCAAACCCTCTTGTATTTAATAAAATAATGTTTACATTTATATGTTGCTTTTTCCCCTAATATAAAGCTCCACTTGAATAGTTAACTGTATTTCCACCATATGCTGTCGGGTCCGCAAATTATGCTCCCTCTGCAGATAGTACTTATGGAGCTGTAGCCAGATATTTACTTACCGAAAAGCAAAACAGACCTCCCACTGCAAGTCTTACCATTCATGACAATATTGTAAAGTATACCGCACTTGCAAGAATCAAACTCAATGCTGCAGTGACTAATGTAAATTGTACAATAATAAAAGTTCAAATCAGAAAAAAATTAGTGACTGAATATTTTTAGAAAAGAATCCGATATAAAATTGGAAATGATAGGCAACAGTAGGTTTGGGGCTTTTTAGAAAGTATCTACTTTTAAAAAAGATCTGACATTTAATTTTCTTACCTCAAACGTCTATTGGAGATTTAAATGAATAAAAAGAAGTTATTCTAAAATTTCTTTTCTCCTTTTTCCAACAAAAATTAAATTTGTCTGTTTTTATACTATTGTTAGCAAAAAACTTACTTTCGACAGATAGAAATCTCCAACTAAACTAACAGCAACTTTAAACTTTTTTCTAAACTGGTAAAAGTTTAAATAATACTTATTATAAGTATTAAATGAGTGTAGAAAATATATCTATATTATATCGCAAAATAATACAATGATTATAACCAGACGTGATGCCATAAGAAATTGTTTGATAATTAGTGTTGGCGCTCTTGTACCTTCATGCCTGCAGGAAAAAAGCAAGCCGGCTATAGCTTACAAACATCTTTCTATAGATGGCAATCAGGAGAGGCTTATCAGTGAGGTTAGTGAGACGATTATTCCCGTCACTGATACGCCCGGAGCAAAAGATACCTATACCCACCTTTTCGTATTAAAGATGTTAGATGATACCTATACAGAAGACGAACAGCAGCAATTTATAAAAGGAATGAAAGAATTTGAAAAGCTTTCGCAAAAGAAGTTTGACAAATCTTTCGTTGATTGTAATGCATTGCAGAGAGAAGAGTTGGTTAGAAAAAATATAAACAGTAAAGAAGTTTCAGAAGATGTTTCAGCTTTTTTTAAAATAATGAAAAAGTTAACTGTACAGGGTTATATGACATCGAAATACTATCTTACCAACGTACAAACTTATAAGCTCGTTCCGGGTAAGTACTATGGTTGTATTCCGGTAACCTCATTAAATAAAAAAAGAATTTCAATTTAGAAAAAAATATGGGTAATAATAATGATACGATTAATACGCGTACGTTTGATGCCATTGTTATAGGATCTGGTATAAGTGGCGGGTGGGCAGCAAAAGAACTGACAGAAAAAGGTTTGAAGACACTCGTATTAGAACGGGGCAGAGATGTAAAGCACCTAGTTGATTATCCTACAACTAATATGTACCCATGGGAATTTGAGCATAGAAATCAGCTTTCTAACGATGTTCAGGCTGCCAATCCTATTGCAAGCCGTTGCTATATATTTAAGGAAGATGCTATGCATTTTGTGGTAAAGGATGATGAACACCCGTACGTGCAGGAAAAGCCCTTTGACTGGATCAGGGGTTACCAGGTAGGTGGCAAGTCGTTGTTGTGGGCGAGGCAAACGCAGCGATGGAGCGACTTTGACTTTGAAGGACCTGCAAGAGATGGTTTTGCTGTAGACTGGCCCATTCGCTATAAAGATATAGCACCATGGTACAGCTATGTAGAAAAGTTTGCCGGTATTTCCGGTAATAAAGATGGCCTGCCTAATCTTCCTGATGGTGAGTTTTTGCCACCTTTGGAATTATCATGCGTAGAAAATTATTTTAAAGGTTTCGTGGCAAAAAATTATAAAGACAGGGATGTAATATATGCCCGTTGTGCACATTTAACACAGCCTAAGTCAATTCACACACAGCAGGGCAGAGCACAATGCCAGAATAGAAATTTATGCCAGAGAGGGTGTCCTTTCGGAGGATATTTCAGCGCTAATGCCACTACCATTCCCTGGGCTCTGAAGACAGGTAAAATGACCTTACAGACTAATGCTGTAGTTCATTCTATTATATTTGATGAAGGCAAAGGCAAAGCAGCAGGTGTAAGGGTGATTGATGCCAAATCAAAAGAAGTAACTGAGTATTATGCCCAGGTTATTTTTGTAAATGCCGGCGCGCTTAATACCAACCTTATTTTGTTAAATTCCACTTCACATCGTTTTCCAAACGGATTGGGTAATGACAGCGGATTATTAGGAAAATATGCAGCATTTCATAATTACAGGGCCAGGATTTCAGCGGAATATGATGGTTATATGGATAAAACTACTGATGGCCGCAGACCTACCAGTGCATATATCCCAAGATTTAGAAATTTAAGGAAACAAGAAACTGATTTTCTCCGTGGATATGCTGCAGGCTTTAGTGCATCCAGGTCGTTTAACACTAATACTGAGGGATTTGGTAAGGATTTGAAGAAGAACCTACTGACAAAAGATTTAGGACCCTGGCGGGTTGGTTCACACATGATGGGTGAAACGATACCAAAAAAAACAAATTATGTAAGCTTGGATAAAAGTAAAAAAGATGACTGGGGGATTCCTTTATTAGATATTTCTATTGCTTATGATAATAATGATGAAAAAATGGTAAAAGACTTTGTACAACAATTTAGTGAAATGTATACAAAAGCAGGATTTACCAACATTAAAGCAAATGATTCAAAACAAGCTCCTGGTCTTGATATACATGAAATGGGAGGCGTGCGGATGGGCAAGGATCCTAAAACATCTATGTTGAACAAATGGAACCAATTGCATGCATGCAAGAATGTTTTTGTAACTGACGGCGCCTGTATGACATCAACTTCAACCCAGAATCCCTCTTTAACTTATATGGCATTTGCAGCTAGAGCTGCTGATCATGCAGTCAGACAAATGAAGAAAGCAGAATTGTAAATAGAAAGTATCTGAAGACTGAATTTCTTAAACCTTTCAAAGAAATAGAATTTCCCGCCGTAATACTGTTTACTTTACTTATGGTCGATACCGTACAGCTACAGTAGCCGGATATGTTTCCGTATTCATTGAAGATTTTTTAAATGCTTATATAAAAACATTGCTTAGGCTTTAATTTCTGGTAGAAATACTGTTCAATCTTATCCTGACGACCTGCTCGGAGGGTCTTCTTTACAGTAGTGTATTAGCCAAGGGACATATAGTGTAGCGATAAGATAATAACAGCTAATGAAGAAATAACACTTCGAATTTATATAAACTTTCTTTGTCCATGTAAAGTCTCCTTACTATCTCGTCTGTTCCCGAAAGACGTGATATTGCTTAACTCTTAATGCTGTTGCCAAACTTCAAAAGCAGCCCGATACCTATTAATGATTTCAATTGAAGTCTCGGTGCTGTTTTGGTTGGGCCGAACAATCGCACATCATCATCATAAATAAGGTCTACATTCCAGGTAGCAGAAAGCACTCTGGTGAAATTGATAGATAAAATATTGGTCATGTACACATCGATGTTCTGGGGGTTTTGCCTGTAATTAGAAAAGAGATCGAGACGGCCTTTATAAGCGAGGACTTTATTAAAGGTTTTTAAATAGTTGGCACTTAAAAACGCTCCAAGTTCAAATTTATTTTTTTCGCCAGGCCTCACCCCATAGACGCCTTTTGCAGACAGCAGATCGTTACGCACAAACGTTAAGCGCGCAGTAAGCGGGGACAAGTAGAGCGAGAAATTGTCGTTGGGCTTAAAGTCGAAGCCAAGGCCAAACAACAAATACGCCGGCGACAAAAAATCGGATGCTAATGTTCTTACATTATTGTCGTAGATATAGCCTTTGAAAAGCTGAGTACGAAAATTACCCAATGCAGCAATATTCCATTTAGGTGCAATGGCATAACCGTATTTAGAAAACAGATCAAAGCGGTCGTCATTCTTGCGGCTTCCCATAGTTGTGGTTCGGATGAAGCCATAATTAAAATCAAGTGTATTGTCCCAGGAATGGCGGTCCTTTTTGTAAAAAGCATACAGACTTACAATATTGTTCAGTGATAGCGAATAGTCATCTCCACCAGCCGCCCAATTGTTTAAGGTCCCTTGTGAAATATTTAAACTAAAAATACCGCCTTTCCGCCACACCATAGGTATGGTATCGGTTGAATCTCGTATTATTTCGCGGCTTGCTTCCGTGCTTAGTCCTTTTACCGTTGTATCTTGTGCCTGCGTGATGACCGATATGATGAGCACGGCAAAAAACAAATAGCTTCTCATACAAAAGTTGATTTATCCTTTAAAGATATGATAAAGACTAAATAAGCAGCAAGTTCATATGAACAATCTTTTATCAGATAGGCGGGTACTTTTCAAAATCGAAGAACAAGAGAACCTGCACATGAAAAGAGTTGCATATCAAACAGGGGGGATTCATTAAAGAATTCAGAGAATTTGCTTTAAAAGGCAATGTTGTAGAACTCGCAGTTGCCGTTATTATTGGGGCGGCATTCGGCCTTATAATTGCTTCTCTGGTCAGCGATGTAATTACCCCGTTACTATTAGCACCTGCCCTGAAAGCTGCAGGGGCCGAAAACCCGGATCAATTAAGCTGGGGAACAGTAAAGTATGGTAGATTTCTAGTGGCAGTAATAAACTTCTTTCTTGTTGCTCTTGTATTATTCCTTGTTATTAAAGGCCTAAACCAGTTGAAGCGCAAAAAAGAAGAAGCACCTAAAACCCCTGAATTGACACTTTCGGAAAAAACCTTGCTGGAAATACGTGATTCATTGAAAAGAAAAGATCAAGTTTGAGGGGGAAGGCGCTATTATTTTTCCGTTACATTCCTATCATTTCCTCCGTCTATTCCTCCTGTTGAAATTGCATATTTATTTGGATGAATGCCGGAACCAAACCTTGTGGCATACACTTTAGTAAATTCAGCTCCAAAATATAGAATAAGAGAAGAAAAATATACCCAAACCAGTAAAACAATCAAGGAGCCGGCAGCACCATAAGTGCTGCCAAAATCACTTTTGCTGATATAAAAAGATATGGCAAACCTTCCTATCATAAATAGAAGAGCCGTTGCAAAAGCACCCGGCCATATATCGGTCCATTTTATTTTGGCCGCCGGCAATATTTTAAAAATCATGGCAAATAGAAAAGTCGCAACCAATAACGTAATTACCTGGCTAATCAGGTAAACAAAGACAACACTAATACCTGGAAGAAGCGTTCCTAAACTTTTCCCTAATCCTTCAATAAGGGCAGAGGCAGCGAGCGATATGAGCAGCAAAAAACCCATGCTTGCAATAATGCCAAAAGAGAGTAATCTATTTATCAGTAATACCATCAAGCTTTGTTTCGGTTTTAACTTCAGATGCCATATTCCATTAATTGAGTCCTGAATTTCTGCAAACACAGCAGTGGCGCCAATAAGTAAAGTAATGATACCAATGAGAGCCGGGATCATTCCTTGTTTAGCTACCGAAGCATTCTTAATAATTTCTTGCAGTTGTTGTGCAGCTCCTTCACCCACAAATTGTCGTATCTGGCTTTCGAGTGAACCTTGTACAGCTTCGCGGCCTAAAAACAACCCCGCTAAAAAAATTACGACCAGAAGCATAGGGGCGATGGAAAAAATAGTACAATATGCCAGGGAACCCCCGAGTTTAGGCACCTTATCATCAGAAAAACCTTTAAATGAATCCTTCAATATGATCCAGGTATTTTTAAAAGAAAACTTTCTCATTTCTATTGTTTAAGTAGATAAATCAATTAATATGCCCTGATGTTTAGTATGAAAAACACCGGATTTCCCTGCTACCAATATAAATCCTTGTTTTTATTCATTATAGGTTAAGCCAGCATATCCTATATCTGCGAGCCGTACCCTTATTCAAATATTTTGTTGACGGTTATTGATATTCTGACTTCCAAATTCGAAGAACAAGAGAACCTCCAGATCAAAAGAGTTGCATATCAAACAAGGGGCGTAAAAATGGAAACAAAAGTAGGTTGAAATTTTATAATAGTTTACTCAATTAAAATTGATATTTTTACGTAATGAATTATTAATTATTTAAAAATAAACCAAAATTACTGTTTATGGGATTCATTAAAGAATTCAGAGAGTTTGCCTTAAAAGGCAATTTTGTAGAACTCGCAGTTGCTGTTATTATTGGGGCGGCATTCGGCCTTATAATTGCTTCCCTGGTCGGTGATGTAATTACCCCCTTACTATTAGCACCTGCCTTGAAAGCTGCAGGGGCCGAAAACCTGGATCAATTAAGCTGGGGAACAGTAAAGTATGGCAGATTTCTGGTGGCAGTAATAAACTTCTTTCTTGTTGCTCTTGTATTATTCCTGCTTATTAAAGGTCTAAACAAGTTAAAGCGTGAAAAAGCCGAAGTACCGAAAACTCCGGAACTGACGCTTTCAGAAAAAACTTTGCTGGAGATACGCGACGCATTGAAAAGATAAAATTCTATGGACAGCACCTTAGCCATTGAGGAGGTATTCAGCCAGGAAGAAAATAATTGTTTTGTAAACGATATATTGGAATTAATAGCGTTGTAACTATTTGGTACAGACGAAGCACGCAAACCAACAGACTAAGTCCTCAATCATTAATGTGCTGAAGGTTCGTTCAAAACTTATTTGCAAAGATCAAATGCTAATTTGGTTTGCTATCTTAACGCGCTTTTCTAATATTCGGACTTCCCTTAAACATTCCGGGGATTGACATATCTCTATCTTCCCCTACATTATTTAGTTTATAAGTGAACGTTAGTAAACCAAATCTTTTTAAGGCAGTGTTTTGAACATCCTCTATATAGTTATCAGCCACATTTCTTGAGATATTAGTGTTTTGATTTAATACATCCATTACACTAAGCCTTAACTCACCTCGTTTGTTTTTAAATAATTGCTTTGCTACGCTTGCATTCCACCTGGTAAATTTTTGATTAAAGTCACTTGTTCTTCCTATATAACCGGTATAATCTATATCAGTCGATAAAGAAAAATCCTCTAAAAAGGTATACGTAATATCAGCAGAATAGTTATGTGTATAATAAGAATTATTCCGTTCCTTCTGGATAGTATATCTGACCGAGTTATAATTTATTCCAGCATTAATTCCCACATCCAGGCTTTCCTTGTAATTATAACTGAGTCTTAATTCCTCACCAAAGGAAAAATTGCCGGTAAAGTTTTTAATGTTGTTAATGAGGTTAGCCTCCCGGTTGTGATTAATACTAGTATTCATATTAAAGTTTCCACCCTTCATTATTTTGACAGGCCAGCCAAAATTAAAGTTTCCGCTTACATTATATACACCACTTAAATTTACGGGCATTGTTACTTGCTCCCCCCCTGCTCGTTGTTCTATAGAATATGCGATTTTATTACGAGTATTGCGATAAGTAATATAGGCAAAAATGTTACTAAATTTTACCATATTAAAAAAGTTATAAGTAAGGGAAATATTATTTACAAACTCCGGGCTAAGCGCAGGATTTCCTTTTCGGATATACGGGTAATTGGTTACGTCAGTTAGATTCTGTAGTTGTATTATATTCGGTTGATTGGTATTGCCCTGGTAATTGATACGGAGACTTTTGCTCCTCGAAAATTGATAATTAAAAGAAGCGGAAGGAAATAAATTAATATAACGTTGTGCGAGTTGTGCGTTTTTGCTAAGATCATTACTCTCTAATAAAGTTTGTTGTACAGCAACGCCTAATTGATAATTATATTTTTTCTTTACCTGCCTGAAGTTTGTCCCAATGCGCGTTAATTTATTTTTATTCCTAAATTGATTGGTCAACGTATCTACTAATTCATCATAAGTCTTTGTTTCCTGGTTATAGTTGTACGTTTTTCTATCTGATTTATTCTGGTTATTGTAATAACGATAATTAAACTCTACAACTTTATCAATTCCCAAAGGTTCAGTGTAAGATAAGTTTATACCATAATTATTGGTTTGATTAGCTGTTGTGATTTTATAGTCAGTATCCCTTTGCCGGTAAAGTAACCCGTTATTATTATAAAAACGTGAATTAATGATTGAATAGCCATTTCTTATATTGTCATTTAAAGTATTTGATAAATTGATGGACAGTGTTCTTCCTTGCCTATGAAACTTCCTGCGCCAAATCAGAGCATTTGTAAAACTGTGTCCTTCGCCATCACTATTATTTATTGTACGGTTATCATTTAATTTATATCGCAAACCGTTTTTATTAACATAGTCACTCGATGTATCACTGTTAATTGTGCCGGAATTTTGAATATTAATATTAGGAGTATAAATGATTGAGTTTAAAGAATCGGGCGTATAAACTATCCTGAGATTAAAGCGATGATTATTATTTATGTAATTGGAAAAAGATTGCCGGTCTGTTACAATAGTAGAGTCGGCTGAGAACCTTTGTCTAAAGCTTTTAGTTAAATTAGCTGTATTTGCATTATTAAAAAGGTAACTACCATTAATGTCAAAGTTTTTGCCCCAGGCATCGCGGTAATTTAACCCTGCAGAAGAAGTACTTGTTAAGCCACTACCCCCAAATCCTCCACCGGGCACATCACTTGAGGTATAACTCATGTTGTTGATGTTATTCGCCTTTGCAATTATCGAGGTTTGAGATGCTCCGTTATAATAATTAGCTGTAAGGCCTGCATCATATCTTTCGGCTGTTCCATATCCTCCGTATGCCTTTCCAATTATGCCTGTTTTTTTATTTTTCTTTAGTTTTAAATTAATTGCTTTAGACCGGCTTCCATCATCAACTCCATTAAACTTAGCCTGCTCACTCATATCATTATATACCTGCACCTCGTCGACCATTTCAGCCGTGAGATTTTTTGTTGCTAACTTAGGATCATCGCTAAAAAATTCTTTTCCGTCTACATATACTTTTTGCACTTGCTCGCCTTGTGCTTTTACGCTGCCACCTCTGTCTACCTGTACACCGGGAAGCTTTTTTAATAGATCTTCTACTGTGGCATTGGGTTTGGTTTTAAATGCATCTGCATTGTAAGCCACTGTATCACCTGTTACTTTTACCGGCACTTCACCTTTTACGGTTACCTCACCTAATATTTTATAGGCTTTTTCCATTTCTAGCATACCAAAATCAATAGTAGTTTTTCCAGGAGAAATAGAAAACGTCTTTTTTATTGTTTCTAATCCCTGGTAAGATGCCACTAATGTATAGGTTCCGCTATCAAGGTTTTTGATATCAAAACTGCCATTGCTAGAAGAAAGCGTAAAGGATGTTAAAGAGGAATCTTTTTGCTCTATTACTGATACAGTAGCATCAGTTATTGGTTCACGAGAAACTGAGTCTATTAAAATACCTTTAACCGAACCTGAGGTGTTTTGAGCAAAAGAGGTAATTATAAATAAAAAGGTTACTAAAAGGAGTAATACCTTCCTCATAAGTGTCAATTCTATTATGTCTATTATTAAGATATTCGAAAGCATTATTACAGGTTAAAAGCCTTACTAGCCTTACCACGGAATAAAGGATTGTTTATAGTAATAGTGCAGTAGATAGGATTAATTTTTAAAAAGTAGTCTATTAGTGAAATATACAAAAATCATGCATACTGTATTAAAAGAAAAAGGGGGCATAGCCCCCTTTTGTAATCAATACCACTAACGATATTAACTATATAAAAGTGTTTTCAATAATCCCTATCGGGTATTAACACTGAATCGCGCTTTTCATAAAAATAGGAACACTTTGGATAGCTGATAAGCCATCACCTAAAAGCTTAGCAAACTAATATTAGTAAAACCACTTTCTAATAATTACTTTCTAAGCTGACCTTGTTTTGCAACAAGAATCTCAGTTACCTGACCTAAAGCATTAACAACTACACCGACAACTACCTGATTATTTTTAATAATGTCAGCATCCCGCAACAAATTATTTAAAACATTATCAATTGATAGGTTGTTAAGAATGTTGTTAAGAACACGGACATCATTGCCATTAAGCACATTTGTTACATCAACTACATCTACGGCATTAATGTTAATATCGCCTATCTGGACGTTAACTAAGTTCCCGGCAGCAAGAATAACATCAGGAGCATTAGTAATTTGAGCTTGAGCAGAATTTGTTGTAAAGCTCATTGCTAAAAGCAGAGAAAAGGCGATCAATAGTTTTTTCATTTTTGTAAATTTTAATTGTTAAAAATTATAATCTTAGCGCGCACTAAGGTTTATATCTATTCAATATTGATGCCGCTTAAGGGCTTAAGACTTCATTTGAGATAAATTGAACAAATACCGATACTCGTGATTGTTTCGTCAAAAAGCACCACCTGCTCATCTGTTAAGAGATATACTATATGCAACCCAGGCTAAGGTTGAACAAAATGATGTTACCGACAAGTTTTTGAACAGATAACGATATTAATGACAGTTTGCAAAAGAGGTTAAACTTAACTTATTAGTAATAAGACCATTATAAAGTATCAAAAAATTATGGTTTTATTATTTAAACCATCTCCCGTTTACTACCACCGCTTTAAAATTTTGTCGGCACTTTCTTTGTTAGGATTAAAAAAGTGTTAAAAATACTCTTTATAAAGCTATAATACAAACATAAAGCCATGAGAGATATACATTATGACTTTGTAGACTTAGATAGCACTGAGTCTTTTGAATTGTTTGGGAAATCTTTAGGGGGAGTATTACAAAATAAAGCTTTACAATTTGATAATCACATTGCTAAGGGTGAGTTAGTAAAAGCTACACCAGATGATGGGCTCTGGATACGTAAATGGAAATTTACGGTGTTAGAAAAGCTAATGTTACATAAATTACCTTCTCCGGCACAAAATGAAAAAAAATTCCTCCTCATTTATTTTTTAAATCCTGCCATTTTTTTGGTTAAAAGCAAAAGAAAAAAAATAGGTATTAACGGTTCCCGTAACAGTCTCTTTTTAACAAGTGACGTAATGATTGATTTTAGTGTCGTACCTAAACAGCCCTTTTATGTTTTGGATATTACCTTTACCGCATCCTGGCTTTTAGAGCATTTTAAAGACGCTGATCCTTTTTTTAAAAACATTTTATTCCAATATATACATAATAATACAGAGACAATATTCAATGAGCCGTGCGGTGTAGAAGAATACAAAACATTACATGAACTGGAAGTTTCGATGCTTGCAGATAATGAAGACGTTTTATTCATCCGGTCAAGAGTATATAATTTGATAGTTAGTATGTTTAATAAAGTAGTTAACAGAAAGGAGGCTGAACTGATACAAAGCACTGTTAATTACGATCAGATGATGCAGGCTGAAAGGCTGATAACCGAGAACATAAAAACACCTCCTAAAATTGAATCGATAGCAAGAAAAGTAAATATGAGTGTTTCCTCACTATTGCGCCAGTTCAAATCAATTTATGGGAAAAGCATATATGAATACTATGTCGAGAAAAAAATGGAGCTCGCTAAAAAGATGATACTGGAAAGCAGCATTACTATAAAAGAAATGGCCGAAATGCTGGGGTATAATCAGGCGAGTCCTTTTATAGAAGCCTTTTCAAAATATCATGGTTACAGCCCGGGGAGTTTAAAACTTAGAACTTTTTAATCTTATCTTATTAATAATTCGTTAACTTTATCTTGCTGAACTAATCCAGGTATCACAATCTTACTGAATGATCCATTAGCTGTGATTTTACCAAATATCCGTATTTTTTCTTCTTTTAACCAACCTATTGATCCAGGTGCTGAAAGGTGCCTTAATCATTGTGTTATTAACATGAAAACATTAACTTCAGTAATCAAAGTCCCATTTGATGAGCTTATTGAATTTTTTACAAAAAGATCTGAAAACAAATTTGGTTTAGACCCTGTTATAGGAAGAGGGCATGTACAAATTTTTGAACTTGAAAAAGGATTGCAGGCAAGATTTTGGGATTGTAGTTTTAATGAAGAAATAGAAATGTATAGTAATGTAGATTCTGAATCTGAAAATTCATATTTTACACTCGCTTTCTTTCCTAATATGCATGGACTGCAATTTGCAAACAATGGTACTTTTTTACAGGAAAATATCATTTGGGATACTGTCTTTATTTCTGCTGCCTCTGATTACAAAATACTTATCGTTGCTACCACCAGGGTACATTGCCTCAGCATAAGCTTTTCGAAGAAATGGCTCAACAATAATGTTTTAAAAAACAATGAAGCTTTTAAAAATCTCAAAGAAAAAATTGATACAACCCAATCATTTTCCATGTTTGAATCTATGAGTGTATCAGAAAAAAAAATGATACAGGAATTATTGGAGGCTTCATGGGAAAAGTCTCTTGGGTCTTTTTGTATTAAATCTGCTGTATTAAAAATTATCTGCGATTTCTTTTATAAACTAAAAGAAAAGCAAACGTTTAATATGAACGCTCTTTCACCATGTTCTTCAATTGCCGAAGTAGAAAAATACCTGTGTGATCAGCTTTTATGCCCGATGCCTAATTTAAAAGATTTGGCTTATAAGTTTTCTATAAGTGAATCAACCTTAAAGAGACATTTTAAAAAGAGATATGGGGTTAACATGTCTACCTACTTTATTAAAAGAAAAATGGAATATGCGCAACAACTGATAGATGAAAAAAATACGAGTTTCAGTGAAATTGCACATCTGCTGGGATATAGAAATGTAAATAATTTTATAACTATGTTTAGAAAACACATTAAGGCTTAGGTAGGATAGAGTTATAAAAAGATATTAATAGAGAAGGTACAGAACTTTTAGTGTCTAAACACATTGAAGGCTAACTGCGCAAATTAGCTGACTAATAATAAAAAATTTCGGTGTAGTAGACGTTTTATTGATATTTGTTTATTGATGATTCGCAAGCACAATATTGACTTTATTACTTTTTCAATTCTTTATGTAAATAAATTATTCACTAAAAAATTTTGGACTGCTTTACAAGTAATAGCAGCAAGGGTTACAGAGAGTTTACCATTAATTTGTTTTATTAACCCCAAATTTACGATTTAAAAAACCTCCCCCAGGTTGAGATAAAGGCTGGAGTAACCTTTACTAATGCCATAATCAACAGTAATATTGGTGTCTGACCGTTTGTTGAACTTTAGCCGTAAACCTCCGCCTAAGGCAGGGTGTGGTCCAGTGATGCGGTTGTTGGCAGGGTCTGTAATAGTAGTGAAGTTAGCGAAAATCACGTATCCCAACAAGCCGTTCATTGTGATATCTCTTCTGTATTCACCTTCTGCATACCACATGGTTCTGCCACGATAACGGCTTTGCCTGATTCCTCTTCCTGACCTTTGATAAGAGTCCCACCCTATGCCTGGCAAATCAAGGTAGGGTACATTATTGTTAAGAGCAGTCCAGAAATATGACCATAAAGCAACAATTTTTCGTTTTTCATCAGGGAATGATATATACTTTCTGACATCAAGATATAGGGAGTTCCATGTATTGACTCCATTGCCTAACAAATAAGGATTTGTGCGGTAAATAAAGTTGGCGTAAGTGCCAGGTATTGGATTAATAGTATTGTTTCTTGAATCGTATAACAGGTTAAAAGTGAGACCTGACGAAAGTGAATTTTGATTAGCACCTGTACCATGACTGTACCCTGTAAATTTCGCTAATCCTATCGTATCATTAACTGTTTGTAAGTTGATATGATAATCAAGGTTATAACCTATTCCTGCAAGAAAATAAGGCTGTATCCGTCTTAATACAGTTTGATAAAAACGTATGTATTTATAATTCAGCAATAATCTTTCGTTTTCGTATATATTGCTTTTTGTGCCATAAATATATTCAGGATATAAGGAAAACCTTGTATCACCTTGTATATTCCAGATGTTTTTGCTTGTATACATATTTGACCTGAAGGTCATTGAATATCGTCCTTTGAAGTTTAGGTAAGGCGAGAAAGAGACGTTAGACAAAAAAGTATTGCTTCTGTTGCCAAGATAAAAACCTGCAGAAGTAGATGTTATTACTGCTTTGCCGCCTTGAGGTATTGAAACGGGGAGCAAAGAAAAATAAACTTTTTTCCCGGGGCTTCTCTTAAGCGGTTTTGAGTCAAATTTAAATTTTGATTTTACAACATCTATAATGTCTACTTTTCTTGTTGTATCTATAGTAAGATCTGACGTACTGTCTTGCCTCCGGTTATTCTCTTGTGTCCAGGCCCGGACAGGCATCATGAATATCAAAAAAATTATGACGACATGTTTTGCTGCTTTTATAATAAATAAACAATTTGCAAACATGAATTTTTTAAACAGTTTTTTTATTGTGAAATCCAATTTTTAGTCATGCTATAATTATGCCTTCACATTGTTAATGATCACGTATTACATTAAAAATTATGAAAAGTCCTTGTATCATTTCATACTTTAATTTCGAAGTTTTAATTAAAAGCAATATACGGCTTTTAACCCAATTTTCTGCCTAAGTTAAATTATAGATAAGCCCGGCCTGAGAGCCTATCAGAAATATCAGGTCCGATTCAATTTCTTATGAAAACGCCGGTTCCTGAAATAAATAGTATTTTACAAAGTCTTTATTTTACTAATAAATGGCTCTATATGCACTAAAACATCGGTTACTCGTAAATTGCTTTTTAGGATTCTATCTTTTACCATATGCGCTATGCTGTGACCTACTGTTACACTTAATTCTCCATCAACCTCGATGTGCAGATCAACATAGTAGTCAAAGCCCATTTTTCTTACATAACATTTTTCTATGGCGAGCACATACGGTACAGAACCTGCTAACTGTCTTACTTTCATGACAATTTCATTTGAAGGCGCTGCATCCATTATTTCAGCCAAAGCGGGCCTGAGCAAATCGATTGCATTATATAAAATTAATCCTGATGCTATAAGCGCTGCCCAATCGTCTGCACCTTCGTAACCTCTGCCGCCGATTAAAGCGATACTTATGCCGATAAAGGCAGCAACCGAAGTAATGACATCAGAGCGATGGTGATAGGCATCTGCCTTTACTGCCTGGCTATTTATTTTCTTACCTACGTTTAATACATACCTGAACATTGTTTCTTTTATAACAATTACAATTATCAGTATGTATAGTGTGAATTGCTTAGGTAAGTCATGTGGAGTAGTGATAAACTGTATTGAATGATAGGCTATCCAAATAGCTGCACAAACTAAGAACAGCGAAATAACCACTGCTGCCAAAGGTTCTGCTTTTCCATGCCCATACGGATGTTCTTCATCCGGACTTTTCAGCGCAATTCGTAACCCAACCCACAAAAAAGCTGAACTAAATATGTCTGCTCCTGTTTCAGTAGCATCTGCGATCAGTGCGTATGAATGTCCTAAATAGCCCGCTATGCCTTTAATAAAAACAAGAACTATACTTATTACGATCCCTATTAAAGTAGTTTTCATTCCGGTAACGGAAGGATGAATATTACTTTCTGCCATTGTTATGCTTATAAATGTCTGCTCTGTTAAAAGCCATTAAAGAAAATTAAAAGTATTATAATTTAGGTAACTATATATCAGTTGGGACAATTGATTATTAAAATGCCTCTTTTTAAATTTATTTTCTATCTTCTAATTTACTGACAAAAGTAATTAACAATGCAAGCACCAATAAGATAAGTATTGTTATGCCTAATGCTTTTAAAGGATTATGACCATGTACAACTTCATTCAATCCAAAAAGTCCAATTAAAATGAAACAGATAAATAGTATATTTTTAATCATTTATAAAAAGGATAGATAAAATGTTTAGAGTTAACGAAAAAGGCTGCGTTAATGCAGCCTTAAATAAATAGGAAGTATCATTTTTTTTATTTACCTGTTAATTTGTTATAAGTTAGCCTTGTATTAGATACGCTTCTCAAAGCAATTTCAAATTTATCAACTCCGCTTAATTTACTGTTGTTATATCTATAACCAAATTCAGTACAATATTTTTCTAAATGCTTTACAGAAACAAAATGATATATTCCAATAATACCACGTTTAAAGATACTCCAGAAGTTCTCAATGTTATTAGTATGAAATTTTTCATTGCCAATCTTTACAACATAACCACCTTCTGTATGCTTCACAATAACATGAGTATAACGATCGCTTAAACCATTATAGCTTCTATAAGCATCGGTAACCAGTATGCTTTGCTCTTCAATATTATTCCCCATAATTTGATGTAAAGTTTCTGCTTCTGTATCAGCAACAACAAATGTTCTTACTTTGCCGTCTCTTTGAATTAAACCCACAACCGGAGTTTTATCTTTTGAAGAACGACCTTGTGAATTTTCTACTTTTTTGTCTGCATGACGGTTTTTGTTTTTGCCGCCAACAAAAGTTTCATCTACTGAAACAACACCTGATAATTTTTTAGCATCATTATCTTTTAGCATTTCACGGATGCGATGATTAACAAACCATGCTGTCTTTTGAGTGATGCCTAATTGCTCTGCAAGCTGTAATGAACTGATACCTTTTTTTGAAGTAGAAATTAAATACATAGCAGCAAACCAAGTACGCAAACCTATTTTTGTGTTTTCAAATATTGTCCCCACCGTAATGCTGAATTTTTTAGCACAAAGTTTTTCACCACATTTAAAACCTCTGTTAGTACGATAGATTTTTAAACTGCCACAATGAGGACAAGCAACATTACCACCCCACCTTGCTTGCTCATAGTAAGCCTTGCAAATTTCTTCTGTTTTAAAGAAGTCGTATAATTCAGTTAAATTTTTGAAGTTGCTTTCCATTTTGTTTGCTTGTGTTACAAAGATAACGCATGTCCCTTTATATACCTAATATATTTGTTGTAAATTTACAACGAATAACGGGGTTTTATAAATATTGCCCTTATATTTGTAGTAAACTTCCAACAATGTCCACAAGTGGATACAATAATATTGATAATCTCCTGGAACAAATCTTTAGCGACAAAGATGAGCCTATTGACTTGAATATACTTTTTCAAGAAAAATTATTAGAGTATGACCTTAGTCAGAGAAAAGTACTCGGGCTTCTCAATATAGACCAACGAACACTTGAAGATACTTTGAATGGAACTTCTAAACAACCTAATATTATAAATCTTTTAAAAATTGCGAATTTCTTGGGGATTGACGATTTGTATAAAGCAATTCCAGCTATTCTAAAAAACCAAGAAAAAGAAAATATAGCATCCATTGAAAGAGGCACAAAAGCCGCCTTTGTTGCTAAAAATTTTGATATAAAAAAGCTTAACCAAATAGGATTTTTTACGGAAACGGATGATACAGATTATCTAACAAAGCGTATTCTTTCATTTTTCAACTTCAACAGCATTTTTGAGTTTGAGAGAGAAGTAACTAAGCCTTTACTTAGTAAAACAAAGCGTACGCATTCAGACAAAATGAAGAATTTTTGGATTTCTTCTGCCTCTGAATGTTTTAAGAAAATCAATAACCCCAATCCTTATGAGAGGAATCTTTTGAAGGATATAATAGTAAAGATTAGACCGTATAGTCAAGATGTTGAGGATGGGTTATTTACTGTATGCAAAGCACTTTACAATGTTGGAGTTACGGTCATAGTTCAAAATCATCTTACACTTACACAAGTAAGAGGCGGTACTTTTTTTATAAATAATAAACCTTGTATTGTACTTACTGATTTAAACAAAAGATATACAACCATTTGGGAGACTCTAATACATGAAATTCATCATGTTCTTTATGATTTAGAGACTATAAGTGGCGGTTATGGATTTCATTTGACCGGCGAACCGGATTTGTTTTTAATTGAAGAAAAGGCAGAGAATTTTTCAAGGGAGTATTTTTGCGGATTTGAAGATTATAAGAGATTTAAAACCCATATTAATAGCCCTTTTCTTATACAAAAGTTTGCGAAAGATATAGAGGTTCACCCATCTTTTATCTACTCGTCCTTTAGACATTTCCAACAAGCAATTAACAAAAAAAATTACTACGGTGCTTTTATCGAGTTTTTCCCTGACTATTCTTTGTGTATTAAGAATTTGTCGCCTATTACTTGGAAAGAAAATAGTATCAATGAAATTGCTGAAAAACTAAAATCTATTTTTGAATTAAATGTATAAATATGGAAAATGAAAATCCTAAAAAAAAGAAAACGGAATTATCTCCAGAAGATTTGGAAAGATTAGAAATGCTACAAAAAGCCCATGAAAAACAAGGGCGGCAATTGCAAATTGATATTGAAAAAGGTGACTTGAGAGAGGTAAATGAAATCAGGGAATTATTAGGTAAAAAGTCTGATGACCCAGAGGAAAAATATAACATGTATTATAAGGGGATTGGACGCCTTTTAAAGTCGTATTTGCCAAATGATAAACAGTTTAAAGCAGCACGACAGTTAATTTATGACGAAAAAAACATCTTTTTAAACAGAGGCAAAAGATTGTGTGATAATAACGGCATTCGTGGTAGTGATGGCAGAATGACGTATCAGGAATATATGAATGAGATGCTTGACTTGGTTGCCAAATGGGTATCAGAATCACAAAATCCTGTTGACCTTTATAATATGCTTTATGAATTGAATGAAAAGCATGGATATGGTCATGAGATTTATGATAAAACAAGTATCTCAATTTATAAGGGTAAAGAAAAATTGAAGGAAAGATAAGCAAGGGGCGTCAAACCCCTTGCAAAAAATGTAGTAGTTGAAAAGAACAGCATCACTAAATGTGCTGTGAACCTTATAACAAATAACTCCCATTAGGTGATTTTGTTATGAGGCTTTTCAGTTTTGTAAAGGTACGAAATATTTATAACTTCGCTATATGGCAAAAGCAACTAAACCTAAAAAAGAACGTGCTGCTAAATACGAAGAAAAAGTAACATTTAACGGTACTTTTGAAGACATGATTAAAATATCAACTACAGTTGCAGGAGCAAAGAAAGCAGCACCGAAGAAGGATTCTAACCAGACACCAAAATAATTATAAAAATGTGGGAGTTTGAACCTTTTATCGGTGGCTGGTAGTATCCGATAGTTAGCCTTGTTGACCATCCTAATCAAATGAGAGAGGACTATGTCAACTCCCATCCATTTAACACCTTTTGTCCCAACTGATATATAGTTACCATAATTTATATTCCATTACCCTTTATTAACTTACTTCAGGGCAGAAAATAAATAATTAATAGTCCTGTAATTAATAGTTATTATCAAAAACAATTTAAGTGTTTTCTTCACAGCTTCAAGATTGACTAAATCCGTAAGACTATTGTTTCGTTATCCAAAAAGCTGGTTTAGTAAAGCTGCAAGATGAACTCCTCCTTTTAGCAATTGCTCATTCAAAGTGTTTATATGTTTGAAATTGTACTCAAAGCTTAGTTTAAGATCGGGTTTTAATTCACGGTGCAGCTGCTCGCTGATAAGGTACGAATCATACAACCATTTACTAACGGATTGTTTTTGCCAGGTAGTTTTTTGTTTTTGTGATACATGATTTATTGCAGTAGCGTACTCAGTGTAACTTAGTTTTTGAAAATCTATAAGCTGCTCATCCCAGACCCGGTGAATATTTGAAGACTGCCCAAACCATGAAACTTTTACATCATTACCACCAGTGTCTCCGTTTCGGGCAGCATGAAATGGCTGATGCACATCGCCGGCAATATGTATAAGCAGGCGCAGGTACATCTTTTTTTCATTTTGCGGCAGATTTTTATTTTTAAGCTGTTTTATTAGAAAATTAAGTTTTGTGTATGCATCAGTAGTTGTGTCACTTTTTAAATATTTCTGCATTTGCGTATAAGTTAATGCGCTATCAAAATTTACATAATGCCACGTATTAAGGTATTTATAAGCAGTGTCTGATTTAATAAAATCTGCCCAGTTACTTGCCATTGCAACAGACTCTGTTCCTAATATCTGTTGAATTTCTTTGCGGGCTTTAGCAGTTAAACAAGTACTTGCAATTTCGCCCACGATCCTATGGCCCAATATTCCCCAGGCAATAGATTGATAAGGCAAATAAAAAAACACTACTCCCAAAAACAGCACTCTTGACAACAATTTACATCTCATAAGCAGCAAAAGTATAATTAATCTTCTTTTTACCAAGACAGAGTCATTTGATACGATGACACTAAATCCGAAAGATGTATTTTTTTCTGCTTATATTATTTGATTACTGAAACATATGTACCATCCATTAAAATACCGTTGTAGTCCAAATAACCACAGTAAATTTCATTAGTGGCTTTATTAAGTATCCGAAAGAGAATATTTTCTGAAAAGAATTATTGCCACAATTTTCCTATATCCATTTGTGATTTGTCCGTTTCGATCAGTTGTCCTTACTGAAATTCCCGTTATTTAAAATACTTCAAGTTCAATTATTTCCTTAGCCATAAGAATCTATTTGACATACACAATATAGAGGGTTGGTTTAATGATTTTACGGTAGATTATAATTATTGGACGATGAAGTGATAATAAATGAAGTGATAATATGTGTAATGGAGAAAAAATTTTTTCAGTTTTCAAGCAGAAGGCAATGAATGCTGGTATCTTAGGAAATAGATTTTTAAACAGCTTTTAAGGGGAATGTTTATTTTGAAGATTCAACTATTTGAAAGAATAATTGTCGAAATTTACATTATTTCAAATACTATTATTTACCCTAAAGCTTATGAAGAACTTTCTCCTAAAAATTCCCACTATTATTTTCCCTCTATTCTTTGCACAAAATGCCTCTGCATGTATTAACTGCAACAAGGAAATTAGGGAGGCTATTTTCAACAGCACTTTTTATCCCAACCTTTTTGTTATACTATCACCTTTTTTAGTCGTAGCTATAGTAGTTGCTATTATATCTTCTATTTCAATTAAAAAACATAAGGCAAGAATTACTGCATATCCTCATCGTAACCTTGTGTCTCCTGTTCCTTTAACTGCTGCTGCAACAGTTTTAGGAATAGGTATCGGAGGATTTATTGATGGAATTGTCTTTCACCAGATATTGCAGTGGCACGAGATGCTTTCCAATAAAATACCTCCGGTCACTTATATCGCAAAAAGTGTAAATATGTTTTGGGATGGTATTTTTCATGCATTTACATTAATGGTAACCGTAACAGGAGTCATTTTACTGTGGAAGTTACTTAAGCGAAATAATATTGACCATTCAGGAAATCTTCTCGTCGGCGGTTTACTACTTGGATGGGGGTTATTTAATCTATTGGAAGGCATTGCTGACCACCAGATATTGAAGCTGCATAATGTACGAGAGGTGACACCAGATAAACAAGCGTGGAACCTCGGTTTTCTTGCTTTTTCGGTAGTTTTAGTAATAGTTGGTCTTTTAATTTCAAGATATAAAAAACAAGACGATGTTATGTATCAGTTTACGTGATTAATAAAGTTATAAATTAGGAGGTTATCATCATTTCAGCTGTTTCTTCCTGCACTTCCTCAGCAGTTGCATTGTTTCGTATAATTCTTCCGCCGATCAAAAGAATAGTAAAGCTTGCCAAAGCGCAGCAAGCCATCACAAGTGACATGGGTACTGAGGTTCCGTTATTCAAATAACTTACCAAGGCAGAGGTAATTGCTCCTATACCCATTTGTATACTGCCTAACAAAGCAGAAGCGCTGCCTGCAGTTTTGCTGAAAGGGGCAAGGGAGAGAGCTGAGGTGTTTGGGAAGGTAAATCCCTGGCAGCTAAGAAAAATAAAACATAGAAAAATAGTGCTAAACAGTCCCAGGAAGCCCAATATACTGCCGGCAAAAAGAACAACTCCGGTAAGTGACTGGCATAGTAATGCAATAACAATTACCTGTTCACTTTTGTATTTTTTTAATAATAAGGTGTTTACCTGGCTCGAAGTGATCAGCCCTATAGCCACCATAGCGAATATCCATCCGTATTGTTGTTCACTTACTTTATATATTTCCATAAAAACCGATGGTGAACCTGAAATGTATGCATATAAGCCCGCCGAAGCAATAGAGCCTGTCAAAGCGTAGGTATAAAACTGCGGTTCTTTTGCAACATGCAGAAAACTATTTATAATTGGTTTTGGCTTTAGAGAAAAAGTAGGGTCAGGTTTTCTGCTTTCAGGTAAATAAAAATGGATAGATGCAAGTATAATGGCAGCCATAAGCGTAAGCGCAATGAACACGTAGTGCCATCCATATTCCGCGCTGAGATAGCCTCCTAATGTAGGGGCAATAATGGGTGAAACACCTACAACAAGCATTAACAGGGAAAAAATTTTCGCATTTTCGTCAACAGGAAAGAGATCCCGTACCATAGCCCTTGAAGCCACCATACCTGAACAACTACCAAGAGCCTGCAATAATCGTAACCAGATTAAAGCATTTACAGATGTGGCCAAAGCACAACCTATAGAAGCAATCAAATAGATAGATATACCAATATATAAAGGTTTTTTACGGCCAAAACGGTCAAGCAAAGGACCATATAACATTTGCCCTGCAGAGATACCTATAAAAAAGCTGGATAATGATAATGAAATTTTTGCTACAGTAGTATGCAAATCTGCTGCAATAGCAGGAAAGCCGGGCAGGTACATATCAATTGAAAACGGGCCAATAGCTGATAAAAGACCTAGTATCAATATCAGTTTAAAATTTTTTCTTCCCTTCATGTTGGTGTAAATTGTAAAACTGTGCCACAGAATTGGGCCTTAGTCATTAAGGCAATAAGTCATTGCATCAATAAGTCATTGAGTCATTAGTCAAGGGGTCAATGGTTGGATAGTGGTTAGTTTATAAACAATAGTCAAAGGCAATAAGTCATAGTAAGACCCTTAATGCTTTAGCAACTGTCATCCGTCAACTGTCATCTTACCACTAATCAAACAAATCAGTGGATAAATACCTATCGCCTCTGTCGCAAATTATGCTGACTATGACACCTGAGGTGAGTTGTTTAGATAATTCAATAGCTGCATGTACTGCACCTCCGCTGCTCATGCCGCAAAAAATCCCTTCTTCACGGGCTAAGCGTTTCGTCATTATTCGTGCATCCTTTTCATCAACTTCAATAATCCGGTCTATTCTCTCTTTTGCAAATATTTTTGGTAGGTATGCTTCCTGCCATTTACGAATGCCGGGGATATGTGACCCCTCACTGGGCTGGCAGCCAACAATTTGAATAGCAGCGTTTTGTTCTTTCAGGTAATGGGAAACTCCCATAATAGTGCCCGTAGTGCCCATGGCAGAAACAAAATGTGTAACCCTGCCATTGGTATCTCTCCATATTTCAGGACCAGTAGTTTTGTAATGCATGGCGTGATTGTCAGGGTTGCCAAATTGATTAAGCATGAGATATCCGCCTTTAGCTACCTGCGATATTGCATAATCTATAGCGCCTTCCATTGAGTTTTCTTTTGGTGTAAGAATTACTTTAGCGCCGAATGCCTCCATCGTAAGTACTCTTTCGCGTGTTGCATCTTCGGGCATAACTATCTCTATATCAATATTGAACAGGCTGGCAATCATCGCCAAAGCAATTCCTGTGTTACCACTGGTTGGTTCGATTAATTTAATGCCCGGCTTTATCTCACCCCGGTCAATTGCACCTTTTATCATACCATATGCTGCACGATCTTTTACACTTCCGCCAGGGTTGTTTCCCTCGAGCTTGGCATAAATAGTTACATTGTTATTTACAGGAATTTTTTTAAGTTCAACTAAAGGGGTGTTGCCTACGAGGTCAAGTATTCCGGCCATTATTATTAATATTTATTTGCTTTCTGGGGTTCAAAGTTCCGCGATCATTGCCATATAATAAAAGTTTTAAGTTTTTATGTTAGTACTATGACGAAAGAAATAATTTTTCTTTGAGATAGTTTGAAGCAGTAAATGCAGGAGACATTTTTTTATATTTCAAAAAGAACATCCTGTTTATATTTCTGAATAGCAGGATCTAAATAAAGAAGATATTAGATGGCTGAGCATTATTACAAGTGGAGAAAATTAAACTATCCTCAGACAATTATTATATTTGAGCTACTACTTTCCTATAAACTATAACAATTGCTATAAAGTAAATTATGCTTCCCAGCAAAACAGAAAATGCGGCACCGATAAGGCCCGAAGCGGGTATCAATAGCCAACAAAAAATAAAAACTGATAAAACATTAATGATTAAACAAATAAGAGAATAATTCTGATTACCGCTAATCATTAGATAGCCGTTCATTTGATGGGAAAACGATGAAATTAGATAAGTACCGCCCAGGATAACCATAGGCCAATAACCATGAATAAAATGCTTGCCAAACAAAGACAAAACATATCTGCCTAAAAAAACAACAGGCAAATAAATAATCAGTGTTGTTATAAACGCTATCAAAGATGTATTGCCGATTATTTTTTTAATATTAAATGAATTATTTGCACTTTCTTTTGATAAAATAGTTGGAACAACTAAATTCATAGCGGCCAAAGGAAAGCCAATTACGTCAGCCATCCTAACACCTAAATTGTAATACCCAACCTGCTCAGGAAGAACAGTTTTAGTAAGAAAAAGAATATCTAATCGTACACTTAAAAGATTAAGGATGGAAATAAGAAGAAAAGCTGCATTAATTTTTAATGATTTATCAAAAATATTAGCAGGAAGATGAAAGGAGGGAAAAATTCTTTTTAGTTGAACACATAGAAAAATAATGGCGGTTAGCAAAACAATTACCTGCATTAATAAGATCAGACTTAAGTTTAACTTTCTTGAAATCATAAAAACCAGTACAGTAAACAGTATCATTAAACCGGGACGAAAAAGTTTATCAATTACTTGTCCAAAAACTATTTTATTAATGCCTCTAAAAAAAGCTATTAGTATACTTAGCACGCTTACTTCCAATAAGAGTAAAAAAAAGTAAATTTCATTTTGACGCAATGCCTGTTCAAAAAAATTGGAATAAATGAGAATTGCCAGGACAATAGTTAATAAAAAAAAATTAATAAGTAAGATAACCAGGGAGCGTAATAAGACAGGTAAAACACGGGTTTCCCGATTAGAATTGATTTTAGGTATAGTGGCAATGAAATAATCATCAAAACCAAAAACAACAATTACACTGAAGAAGTTTACCCAGGCCATTAAAGAAACATAACTACCATAAATCCGATCGTCACACAATTTAATTATGATATAATTATTAGCAAACAGGAGAAAGGCTGCAATCACCTGAACTGTTATTATTTTAGCAGAACTTTGTATAATGGATTTTACAGATCCTGATTCATAAATAGCAGAAAACAGTTTTCCTTTTTGCAATTTTCTTAGATAACTTTTGTACTTCATGTATGATAATTGCAATCTATGGAATAATTTTTCTTGATTGAAAAAACTATCAGTTTGTTGAATATAGGCTATAACTAACATTGAGACTGCTATTTTACTACAAATTATTTGGTACGGGATTATACTCCATCTATATGAAAATTGCTATTTATGAAACAGTTCATCTTGATTGGATCATTCCATATGCTGAGTTGTTAGCTGAAGAAGATGTGTCGGTTAATTTTATCACATCCGCAATGTTTAAAAATGACCTGGAAAGTATTTTAGCGCAAAAAAAACTCCGATTCACTTGGCATTTTCTTGACCCTGATGACACCCACATTGATTTTTTTAAAAACATTCATTCTGCTTTAAAAAGAAACCATTATGATCTGGTGATCTTTAACAGCATTGACTCAAGGCTTTTAATTATATTTATAATTTTAATGCTTTCTAAACCAGGAAGAATACTGGTGAACTTGCATGACATCAATAACTTTTTTAAGGTAAAGCCATCTTTAAGTATCAGAACCAATATCCGATCCATTGGTAAAAAGCTATTAATGCTTTTAGCAGATGGCTACATAGTAAATGCTGAAAACATGAAATGGTATATGATAAAAAACCGCCTTACCAAAAAACCGATATATTGGCTCCAGCCTGTTTATTATAAGCCGTCATTAACGGATAAAAAAACAACTTTTGCCAATACTATCGTTGTCCCCGGCAGTATTGATCAAAGACGAAGGGATTATCATTTAGTGCTGAAAGTGATACAAGAAATGCTGAATTTAAGGGTGCCGGTTAAATGGATTCTGGCAGGAAAACCAGTGGAAGATTATGGTGTTAAAATTATTGAGAAAGCAAAGGAATTAATTACTTATGGCGCTGACATTTCTTTTTATAAAGAAGTAATACCAGAAAATGAATTTCAACAAATCATAGCAGCAAGCTCTCTCATCTTATCGCCTTTGGTTTCATCGACAACGATTCATGATAATATTTCAGAAATATATGGCGAGTCTAAAGGCAGCGGAAATGTATATGATGCCATTCGCCATGCAAAACCATTAATTGTACCCTCCACAATTACTGTTCCTAAGGAAATAGTAACAAGTTGCATTGTGTATCAATCAAAAGACAATCTTGTAGAACAACTTGTAAAGATATTGACTGACAGTTCTATTTTTTCCGGTTATATACAGAAGGCAGAAAGGAACTCTCAAGGTTTTTCAAAAGAAAGAATAAAAAATATGTTTAAAGCAGCGTTCCTAAAAGCATCTTCGTGAACGGCTTGTCTATGACCTGATATAAGACAACTATATTTTTGTTAACGCAAATCCTCTTTTTCCTTTCGCCTGCTCTTGTCACCGAACTACCAATGGTTAATTAATTTGATTTATAGTGGAACAAATGGTTACTAATTTTTTAATTTATACACGAGTGCTATAAATTCACTTTGGGCATCTTTTCTTGATTTACCCTTTAAAGATGCCCATGCATCAAATTTTGCTTTTTCCTCAAGATTTCCGGGTTGTTCAATGTTAATATCTCCTTTTGTAGCTTGTTTATATAAAGAATAAAGCCGCAATAATGTTTCATTGCCTGGTCTTACATTTATGGAATTACTTTCTGTAACAGCTTTCTCAAATAATAATTTCATTTCCATTACATTATTTTTTTCAGCTTCAAAAAGGGGATTTTGACAGTAAAATAATTTTGGAGGTAATAATTTAGTCATAGCAGTGGCTTGGTTAAGGTGATAATAGAATCATTAAGATACAATCATATTCTTTAATAAAGTCAAAAACATTTATTATTTACCTTGTAGATAAGTCGTATTATATATTTTTCTAAGTGAGGAAAATAGTAAAGTACAGAGAAAATGATAAATTGTATATGTTCGAAGATGAGCATATTAAAATTAAAAGTGTCTCAAATAAAAATAGACTTCTAAATAGCCTAACAAAGTATTTGCTATTATGAAGATTTAATTTTTTTATTTGCATTAGCAATTACACGATTGCAGAAAGTATTTATCTGACCACAAATCGTGTCGTGGCATAATTGTTTTTAATTTAATTCTTATAACACTATAAAAATTACTACTATGCCAATCTCGAACGACAATCAGGATTTCGGACAAAGCGATGAAAAGAATAAATCTAATGTCAAAGAAAAGTCTCCTGAAGGTGATGAAAAAAGCTTAACGAGCGATGACTTAAAAGGAAAAAAGATAGATGCAGATCTTGAACAGGAAACCGATCGACCTGCTGAGCAAAAGTAAATCGTAAAATAATTATCAAATGAAAAAGATGTTTACCAGAATAGTGTAAACATCTTTTTCACCTAAAAAAATAAAAGAAAGGTTACGTTATTTTAAAGATGCAGTATACATCCATACCAGCTTTTCCTGCTCTCTTATATAGTCACTCATCAGTGCACCTGTTCCTTCATCGTTTGCTTTTTCAAACCATTTCCTAACCTTTTAGTGCAGAAATAGAAGCATATCCCGGAATAGTCATAAAAGTATTCTTTTTGTAATTAATAAAGCCTGCTTCTTTCTGCCATTGTTTAATCTCCTGCAGACTCCATATGCCTGAGGTGCTGCTTAGCGCAAAAAAGAAATCACCTAATGCGCCAAGCATATCGCCATTATATTTAATAGCATCTGATCTCAGCACTTCCATGATTGTAAAAACTCCACCTGGTTTCAATGCCCTGAAAGCTTTTTTTGCCACAAGTATGTTTTCTTCGTTTGAAAAGTGGTGGGCTACACTTGCCATTAAAATAACATCAAATACCTCATTACTCAAATCATCTGTAAGTACATTGCCTGCCTGATGTTTTACACGTTCACCCATTTTATACTTTTCTAAAATTGGTTTCGCTTTCTCTACAGCAGGAGGAAGGTCAAGGATAATTGAAGAAAGGGCGGCATTTTTTTTACATAAGGCTACAGAGTATAGACCATGAGAGCCACCGATATCAAGCATTTTAGTTGCACCTGCCGGAACAGGAATTTTTCTCACTGCTTCTTTTGATGTAGCTGATGCAGCCGCTTCCATTGCTTTTTGATAATAAAACCATTCTTCTTCGTTTAAAGTATCGTGGTATTGAAGTCCTTTGCCTGTTTCTAAAAAACTACCGACATTATCCATCCATTTTATGCAAACACGGTTGTCGAACATCAATAACCAATACAATGAATCGGGGCTGTCTTTTAATATCCATTTTTTCGATTTCCTTGTTAGAAAAAAAGAATGATTTGTATGATTGATTAAGCCCATTGTCGCAAGAACGCCTAATAAACTTTTAAGTGCTTTTTCATTTAAATTACACAAACCGGCAATTTGTTCAAGAGAAACTCTTTTATGACCTATCACTTCAAAGACTCCTTTGTCAACTGCCTCAAGCAAGAATTTGCTCATCATAAATCCGAAATGCGAATAAGCCAAAGGAGTTGGTACAAGACCGGTTTTTAAGGCAATCCATTCCAATGGGTTTTGAGCAATGGGAGAAAATCTCATAAAGTCTTTAAGTCATTAAGTCATTAGGGCAAAGAACGTTAAGTCTTCACAAAGGTTTGCTCTTTGCGGTACTTTCGGGTGTTTTTCTTCACCTTTTTGCAGTTAAGAGAAAAGCTCAATAAAGGTTGGCTGATGAACGTACTGCGTCGCAACAATGTCTCATAGCATTCCTTCAGCCTGGTTCATAAAAAAACCTTACCATTGTAATAGCCGTTGAGTTTTTTAAATTATATATTTTGATCACTTGAAAATATCTTTTATGAAAAGAGCTATTGTTTTTTTGTTTTTACAGCTAATTGTATGGCAAACATGTCTTTGTCAGATTACAAAAACTGCTTCTAAAACCGAAACTGTTAACGGTCACCCTGCCTGGATAATGCAGGGAAACATTTATGAAGTGAATGTACGTCAATATACGCCCGAAGGAACTTTTAATGCATTTGCCAAACATCTAGAAAGGCTAAAAGAAATGGGTGTGCAAACTTTGTGGTTTATGCCGGTAACACCAATAAGTAAGGTCGGCCGTAAAGGAACATTGGGAAGTTACTATGCTGTCGCAGATTATAAAGCCATTAATCCTGAATTTGGTACAATGGCAGACTGGAAACAATTGGTAAAAACAATTCATAGTAAAGGAATGAAAGTGGTTATAGATTGGGTTCCTAATCATACGGGTGCAGATAATAAATGGCTTGTTAATCATCCGGATTTTTATGTAAGAGATACTGCCGGCAAAGCTGCTGTTGCATTTGACTGGGATGATACAAGGCAGTTGGATTATAAAAATGCTGTTATGCAAGACAGTATGATTGCGGCTATGAGATACTGGATTACAAATACAGGCATAGATGGTTTCAGGTGTGATGTAGCATGGAATGTTCCCGCTTCTTTTTGGAGTAACTGTATAGGGCAGCTAAAGAAAATTAAAAATATTTTCATGCTTGCCGAAGGAGATAGTACATACTTGCCTAAAAGTGGTTTCGATGCTGTTTATCCCTGGCACATGTTTCATACAATGGAAAAAGTAGCAAAAGGTGAAAGGCCGGCTTTTGCTTTAGATAGTATAAAAAATCAAATTGATACTGCTTATCCTTCAAATACCATACAAATGTATTTTACCAGCAACCACGATGAAAATAGCTGGAACAAAGCGGACTTCGGAAGTTTTCCGGGGCCGGTTCATGCACCTTTTGCAGTTTTTACTCAAACAATGGTACGAGGAGTTCCTTTGATATATAGCAGTCAGGAAGAACCTGTTCTCAGGGCAATTCCATTTTTTGAAAAAGATACTATCACTTTCAGTAAACTTCAAAGGGCAACTTTTTATAAAACATTGCTCAATCTTCGCAAGAGAAATGAAGCTCTTTCTCCAGATGCATCATTTACAAAAGTGAATGTGGGAGACAGCAGTGCATTATACGCGTACGTGAGAGCAAAATCAGGAAAGAGAGTATTTGTCATTCTTAACTTTTCTAATAAAGAACAAACAATAACAGTCAAAGACAAAAGTTTATATGGAAATCCCATGAATGTTTTTGCAGGAACTAAAGAGCCACTTGCCAATAAAGAGTGGAAGATTGAACCATGGGGTTATGTTGTGTATGAATATGAATATGGCAGTAAGCAATAGAATACTTTTCTGCCTGGTTAATTTACCATACCTGTTATGATGCTATCAGGAATAACTACAGATTTCTTTATTATTTTCTACGACATTCAGCCCCACTTGCAGTAATACTTTTGTCAGGTAGCTTTATCAAATGTTTAATCTTTAAAATAAAGTTTAGCAATTTTATCACTTATTAATTCGGGCGAACATCCTGATAAATTAGTAAATAAAATAATAGACAAATTATCCTCAGGATATGAAAGAAATGCAGCTCTTCCTCCGCCAATTGAGGCTACAGCCGGATGTCTTTTTCTTGCCACAATCGGCCATCCTAATGCATATCCATTTAAAATATCACCAAACCCGCCAAGCTTGCCATTATTCAACTTCACTGGTTCCCACATTGTCTCTATACTTTTCTTTTCCTTAAGTAATCTCATATTTTGTAATGCAATAATCCATTGTGCCATTTCTTCAGCTGTACTAAAAATTCCTGCATCAGTTCTAAGCATTTTTGGAAATTTTTCATATACCTGCAGGAGTTGATTACCTTTAATGTACTCGCCAGTGTTTTTATTCTGGTAATAATAAGAGTAGGTAGGAGATTTATTATTAACTACATCAAAAGAATTTCCATAAATAGTTTTTTTCATTCCAACTACATTTAGCTGACGCTTTTTTACGAATTTCTCGAAAGGGAATTTGCTGATTTTTTCTATTATTTTTCCTAATAAAAGGTAATTCGTCGCATTATAGCTGAATTGTTCTCCTGGTTTAAATTGTAATGGCATTGTTTGTACTATTTTCCATGCTGTATCTTCTTCCTTGTTACCAACTAAGCCAGTTGTCATATCATCCTCTACATCCGGCAAACCTGATGTATGGCTCAATAACTGTTTGATGGTAACTGACGCCAGTTAGCGGGCAAACTATCAAGATAATTCGAAACAGGCTTTTCAATATCTATTTTGCCTTCTTCCACCAATTGCATAATAGCAGTTCCTGTAATTACCTTGGCAATAGAATTAATTGAAAATATTGTGCTTTTAGTAGCCGGTACCGAGAATTCAACATTGGCTTTCCCGAGTGCTTCCGATAAAACAATTTTATTATGATTAATGACGACAATCTGAAGTCCAGGAATGTTCTGCTTTTTCATTTCTTCAAGCAAATATTCTCTTACTTTATAAGCTGTAGTTTGTGCTTTGGAAATTTTACCAATTAGCAGTAAACTACTAAAAAACATCATCCATGAACTTAGTCGAAACATTTGTTGAGAATTTGATTTTTATTAGTTCTTAAAGTTACCCATAACTCTTTCATTTTTTGCAATAGCATTTATGCATGTTATTATAATTGTTTCCATAATTTTTGCTTTTTGTCCGGAAAATAAATAACAAAAGCAGGCGTAACCCAAAAAGTGACAGATGGCAAAAGACAAGGGATATATAATTACATCTTGAATAAGATTTGTAACTTTTTGTTTTTGTTGAATGGACGGTGAAATTCGTAAATTCGTAGCCAATATATAGATATGAGCGCAGAAAAAATAAAGACTGAAGAAAAGAGCCTGAATTTTTTAGAAGAGATAGTTGAAAACGACTTCGAAAGCGGAAAGTATAAAAGTGTAATGACACGTTTTCCGCCTGAGCCGAATGGCTATCTGCATATAGGTCATGCAAAAAGTATATGTCTCAATTTTGGCCTTGCTTTAAAATATGGAGGTGAAACCAACCTTCGTTTTGATGATACCAATCCGGTAAAGGAAGATATTGAATACGTTGACAGCATAAAAGAAGATGTGAAATGGCTTGGCTTTGAATGGACGAACGAATTGTATGCTTCTGATTATTTTGAAACTTTGTACGAATATGCTGTGAAGCTGATAAAAAAAGGATTAGCCTATGTAGATGATAGTACTCCTGAAGACATTGCTGCACAAAAAGGTACACCAACCGAGCCGGGAAAAGGCAATGCATACCGTAACAGAAGTATAGAAGAAAACCTTGACTTATTTGCCGGAATGAGAGCCGGTGAGTTTAAAGACGGCGAAAAGGTTTTAAGAGCAAAAATTGATTTAGGGAGTCCAAACATGCACATGCGTGACCCGCTGATGTATCGCATAAAACATGCTCACCATCACCGTACAGGAGATGCATGGTGCATTTACCCTATGTATGATTTTGCACATGGACAAAGCGACAGTATTGAACACATTACACATTCACTTTGTACGCTGGAATTTATTCCTCACAGGGAGTTGTATGACTGGTTTATTGAAAAGCTGGAAATTTTCCCAAGTCATCAATATGAATTTGCAAGATTAAATATGACATACACTGTCATGAGCAAACGCAAATTACTCGAGTTGGTGAATGAAAACATAGTAGAAGGATGGAACGACCCGAGAATGCCCACAATTGCGGGTTTTAGAAGAAGGGGATATACGCCTGAAAGTATTCGCATGTTTTGTGATAAGATAGGTATTCAAAAAAGAGAAAATCTAATAGATTTAAGCCTGCTTGAGTTTTGTGTGCGGGAAGATTTAAATAAAAACGCTACGAGGCGAATGGCAGTCCTCGATCCTGTAAAGTTGATTATTACTAATTACCCTGATGGACAGGTAGAAGAGTTGCAGGGAGAAAATAATCCTGAAGCCGAAGATGGTGCAGGCAGCAGAACAATACCTTTTTCAAAAGAGCTATGGATTGAAAGAGAAGATTTTATGGAAAATCCTCCAAAAAAGTTTTTCAGGCTGGGAGTTGGATTGTCAGTACGTTTGAAATATGCATACATTGTAAAATGCACAGGTTATAAAAAAGATGAAGCGGGAAATGTAACAGAAGTATATGCTGAATATTTACATGAAAGCAGGAGCGGAACAGATAACAGCGGCGTAAATGTAAAAGGAACTATTCACTGGGTGAGTGTACCTCATGCTATAACTGCGGAAGTACGGTTATACGACCGTCTTTTTAAAGTTGAGGATCCGTCTAACGAACAGGGAGATTTTAAAGAATATATAAATCCTGACAGCCTGCAGATATTGCAAAATGTATATATTGAATCATCTCTGAATCAAGCTTTACAAGGTGAACGTTACCAGTTTTTAAGAAAAGGATATTTTTATGTAGATCAAAGCAGCACCAAAGATAAGCTTGTTTTTAACCGAACCGTGGGATTGAAAGATACCTGGGCTAAGGAGGTGAAGAAGGGGTAATTGCGTAATTGTTAATTGTTTAATTCGATACCCTAATTTATAGAAACGAGAGATAGAAAAGGTCATTGAGTTAAACAATTTTTAACCTTAAAGGCAGTAAAAAATCAATCTTTTATCTTCATTTTCCTTCCTTTGGAGGAAGGTCTTGTTCTTTTAATCCCCAGTGAGAAAGCAATTCATTTGTTTCTGCAGCTAATAAAGAAGATTGTTTATAATGACCTGCCTGTTCCTTTTGCCGGTAAGCCTCATAAATAGTAACTGCACATGCCACCGAAATATTAAGGCTTTCAATAATTCCACATTGCGGAATGACGAAATTATTATCAGCTAAAGCCCTTGCTTCCTCACTAACACCAAAACGCTCATTGCCAAAAATCAGGGCTATACTTTCAGTAAAATCGATGTCATACAAACGTACGGAATCGGAAGCAAGATGGGTCGTAAATATCTTGTTGTACTTGCTTCGCAGTTCTTTAAAGCAATCTGCGACATTAGTGAATTGATGAATAGTAAGCCATTTTTTTGCACTGCCGCCGCTTCTGAAACCCCAGTTTTTTTGTGGCGGGATTCTGTTATTTATCATAAATACATCCTGTATACCCACGGAGTCACAGGTTCTCATTACCGCTGTTTCATTATGTGGGTCAAACACATTTTCTAAAACCACAGTTAGGTTGTTTTGACGCTTGTCTAATACAGATAATAATTTTTCTCTCCGTTCAGGTGTCATTAAGTTGCTTTAATACGCCTACAAAGTAGTGTCGCACCTTGTAACATCCCAAAAAAGATTTAAACTTTGTTTTGTTGTGGTATGATTAAACTAAATTTGAAAGCATTATGCAAGATGAGTTACTAAAGAGAATAGCAATAGATGAGGATGTATGTCATTGTAAGCCGGTAATCAGGGGACTTCGTTATCCTGTTGAAATAATGCTTGAATTGATGGCTTCAGGAATGACTATAGAAGAGCTACCCGAAGATTATCCCGACCTTGAAAAGGCTGACTTTCTGGCTTGCATTGAATACGCCGCCAGACTTACGAGGGTGAAAAGCATTTATACATTTGCTTAATGAAGTTTATAATAGATGCACAATTGCCCAGAATGTTGTCAGATTTTTTACTAAGAAAAGGTTTTGATTCTATTCATACGCTTCAACTTTAAATAAAAACAAGACAAAAGATAAACAGACTATTCGAGTTTCAGAGGAACAAAAAAGAGTTGTAATTTCAAAAGATTTTGACTTTTTAGAGAATAACCGGAAAACTCCGAAACTTATACTTGTAAAAACGGGAAATATTTCAAATAAAGAACTTCTGAAATTATTTGAGCAACAATTACCAGTAATTATCAATGTATTACATGAGAATGCTTTGATTGAGTTGCATCCTGATAAAATCATAATTCATTCGTCAACTTAATATACAAAAAAACAAAGAACAAGTACAGATTTGAACTCTAAAACTACATTAGCTTTTTAAGAATATCCAGGAAAAATAAATGCTGCTATATTTCTTCTGTTACTAATATTCATGTGCTTGGTCTATCCCCAATCATTAATTTATTATAGTCTCCCTATATTTGGCTTTTAACTTTAAAAGCTTCAAACGGTTATTAATTTTTGCCTGTGCCTGATTACCTGCTTTTTTTAGATACAGAAGCTTCGGGGCTTCCAAAAAAATGGGAGCTACCTTATTCTGCAAAAGATAACTGGCCTTTTAGTGTGCAGGTCTCCTGGATCATATATACTAAAGACGGGCAGCAAGTGAAGCAGGAAAACCATTACATAAAAGAAACTGATTTTAAAATAGACAATTCTGCTACAAAAATCCATGGTATTACTCAATCGTTTCTTGAGGCAAACGGGCAAAGCCGTAAAAAAGTAATGCAGGCGCTTGCCGATGATGTTATTAAATATAAGCCCCTTGTTATCGGTCACTTTCTTGAGTTTGATTTCCACCTGACCGCAGCAGATTTTTACCGAACAGGAATTGAGAATCCTGTTAAAAAGGAAATTACATTTTGTACCATGCTCGCAACCACTCATCTTGTTAAAAATCCAACACTCAAATTTTTTAGGTTAGGTGAATTGTATGAAGCTCTTTTCAACATTGAATTAAAGAATCAGCACAGTGCCCTGGTTGATGCAAAGGCTACTGCTGATTGTTTTTTTGAACTGGTAAAGCGTGGAGAAATTACTGATGAAAAGATTGCGCTTCAGCAAAAAAGCACTTATAAAACAGTTGCAGAAGATAAGGGCTCAGGTTGTGCAGTTTCAATACTTCTAATTATTTCTTTAATCTTTTTAATCTTTTATTGTTTATGAATGATCGTCTCGAAATTTTAAAGAATGCCATACCATTTAACACATTACCCGAAGATGTACTTCTTGGTGTGGCAGATTTGTTAGAAGAAGTTAAGTATAATAAAGAAGCTGTTATATATCACCAGCAAGTCACTAAAATGAAAGGGGTAGATATTATTGTAAAAGGAGAATACCAATCCTTTTTTTATGACAGCACTTATAATAAAAGGTCTATAGAAATTCATCATCAGGGATATTGTTATGGTGGAATTTCTATTCTTTTAAACAGAAAACGGTCTTTAAAAACTGTTATTGCAAAAAAAGGAACGGTAGTCTATACTCTGCCGAGAAAAGATTTTGAAGAGCTTTGTCGCTCATTCGAAGGGTTTTTTCATCACTTTACAGCAAAGTACGCTAAGCATCTTCTCGATGATGAATTTGCACATTTTGTAAAGCCTCCGGCAACTTTCGATGAAAGTTATATAGCTATAGATGAATTGTATTCCCGAAAAATTGAAAGCATTCAGTACAGGAATATTGTTTCCTGTGCCGGTTCTGCTCCCATATACATTGCTGCAACTTTGATGGCTAAAAACAAGGTAAGCTGTTTATTTGTAAAGGATGAATTAGGAAAAATAACAGGCTATGTCACAGATATCACTATAAGAGATAAAGTAGTAGCAGCTATATCAGATGCTAAGAGTCCGGTAATCAGTATTATAGATAAACCTGTGGTTTCCATCAGTACACAAGCATATGTTTATGAGGCTATTCTGATGATGTTTCGTACCAAAACACGTTACCTGCTCATAGAGGAAAACGGTGAGTATATCGGCTTTCAAAGCCGTAACAAATTGTTAAGTGAACAGGCCCAATCTCCTTTGGTATTTATACAATCAGTTAAATCTGCTATAACAGTAGGTGAGCTAAAAAAGAAGTGGGAAAAGGTGCCTGAGATAGTAACACAACTGCTCGAAAGAGGTGTAAATGCAGAAATTGCCAACCAGGTAATAACTACTGTTGCAGATACTATTGCCATTAAAGTTATAGAAGGTGTAATAGATGAAATGGGATCACCTCCGGCTAAGTTTGTATTTATGGTACTTGGCAGCGAGGGACGTAAAGAACAGACCCTTAAAACAGACCAGGACAATGCCATTATTTATGAAGATAAAGCGAATGAACAACGTGAACTGGTAAGAGAATATTTTCTAAAATTTGCAGACATCGTATCAGGAAGATTAAATGATATAGGATTTAGTTTTTGCAGCGGTGGCTTCATGGCTAAAAATCATGAATGGACTCATTCTTTATCTTATTGGAAGCGCAATTATACGGGCTGGATAGAAGCTTCTATGGCAGAGACAGCCATTAAATTTTCTACTTTTTTTGACTGCCGTTTTTTATTTGGCGAAGCATCAATCATGGATGAACTAAAGAGCTTCCTGGATGAGGAACTACAAAAACCTTTGGAAAAGCTTTTTTACTTTATGGCTAAGAATGCTTTGCAATATGAGCCTCCTCTGACTTTTTTTAAAAATATAAGAACCACTACCATAGGTTCACAGGAGGTATTTGATATAAAAAAGGCCATGACTCCAATTGTAGACCTGGTAAGGGTGTATGCCCTGCAAAACCGTATTTTTGAAGTAAATACCGGAGAACGTCTGAAAGCTTTAAAAAAGAAGGGCATATTTACTGAAACTTCTTTTAATGAACTTCTTCAATCATACTATTTTCTGATGAGCATGCGGTTAAAGAACCAGGCTAACCAAATCATTAACGATAGAAAAGAACCCGACAATTATATTGATCTAAACAGGCTTACAAAAATTGAGCAGGGAACCTTGATAGAAATATTTAAAACCATAGCAAATTTTCAGTCAGGAATCAGAATTTATTTTACCAATAATCTTTTTGGTTAATAAAATAGACGATATGCTCCCTTTAACTCCCATGAAATAACAATTCCCATTACGTTCGGACTTGGAATTATAGGATACTGTTTGTTATTGTTTTACCCGAAGATTTTTAAATGTTGGCTTAGGCAGTTCCTGTTTTCTGATTTCTTTTTTCTCAGGTTGTAAAGCGGCTGCTGCTTTTACTGCATCGTAAGCATTTATCCATCCGCCAGCGGTACAAAGTTCAATCATTTGTACCCGTTCTTTTGCACCTGGCTTAGTTACTATGACAGTTGAATCTTTAGTAGCAGATTCTTCAATAGCGTATTTAACCTGCCGGGCAGATAATTGAGGAAAGTAAGAACGTATAACAGCGGCAACCCCGGCTACAACAGGGGAGGCCATACTGGTGCCTTTTAAAAATCCGTAGGAACTTTGGCCGGGCATTGTAGAATAAATTTTTACGCCTGGCGCAAATACATCAACAGTATTTTTTCCGTAATTGCTAAAATCAGCAATGTAATCGCCGCTTATCTTTGGGTCACTGCTTGCACCTACCGTAATGAAGTTATAGGCTTTACGATGTAAAATTTTCAGATCAGGATTAGGAAAATTTCCTGTTGTATCATTATCTTCTGCATCATTTCCTGCCGCGTGCACAATCAATACATCTTTCATTTCTGCGTATCTTACTGCACTGTCTACCCATTTCTTCTCGGGTGAAATTCCTTTTCCAAAACTCATATTAATAACTTTCGCACCATTATCCACAGCATATTTTATTGCAAGAGCAATGTCTTTATCATATTCATCGCCATCAGGTACCGCTCTTATCATCATAATTTTTACATTGTCTGCAACACCCTCGGCCCCGATTCCGTTTCCTCTTTGTGCACCAATAATGCCGCTTACATGTGTACCATGAAGCGGTGAAGGACCCATTACATCATTATTGCCATAAAAACGGTCATTTATGTTATTATAGTTATCCTTTACAATTTCTTCTCTTTGATTTTCGGGTGCAACATCCTTTGCAGAAGCTGATTTTTTCTTCTGTTCAATATATTCTTCAAGTTGTGAAAATGTACTTGTATTTGTTTCTTCGCTTTCTATCCCAATCAACTTCATAAATGTCATGTAACCCAGCTTTGCCTTCTCTGCCTGAGGAGATTCGGGAGAAAACTTTTCTATATCCGATACAGAGAAAGTATCTTTTTTCATTTCTTCTTTCAGTACCGTTTCATGCTTTTTAACTGCTTTATAAGCCATCTCCAGAAACATCAGTTCAACCTGGTCTTCAGACTTGCCATTAATAATTGTGGCTGCGTGTTTCCAAAGTTCATATTGTTCTTTATCCTCGCCTGAAAGAGTTGCTTCATCAATTTGTTTCTTATCAAACTTGCTTTTATATCGATGGTATATCCTGGTGGCTTCAGCAGATTCTGTTTTCACATTGCGACCGTCTTTGCCTCCTAAAAAGTTCCAGCCGTACACATCGTCAATATAACCGTTCTTATCTTCATCTATACCGTTGCCTGCAATTTCTTTAGGATTTCTCCATAAAATATTTTTCAAATCTTCATTGGTGGTATCAACACCGCTGTCAATAACAGCAACAATAACAGGCTTGCTCTTTCTGCTTTTTAAAAAATCGTATGTCTTGTTTATACTTATGCCATGTAAACTATCTGTTTGTTCATCGCGTAAGTGCCAGCCCTTTAGAGAATCGGTCTGCCCAAAGACAACTGCATTAATAAATAATAAAACTGTTAAAAGAAAGCTTTTCCCGCTATGCATTATAATATAACTTATTTAGTCGGTACAAATTTGAGCCTTGATTTTAATACAAAGACTAATGTATTATAATTTTAGGAATTAATTAAAGAGAACCACCAGAACCACGAATTTTTAGGAAGAGAACTACGATTTTTAGGATTTTGAAGATTAAGATGAAAAATTTATAAAAGAATATAAATTACAAATTCCTGAAAAGTCGGTTGTAACCCAAGAATTGTCGCATTAGTAATTCGTATTGTTATTTCCTCATAATCACCTTTAATCCTAAAAATCCTGGTTCCATTATTTCCTCAAAATCCTAACTAATCAAAAAAATCGGGGTTCTATTATAATCCTAATACATCTTTCATAGTGTATATTCCTTTTTTACCCTCTAAAAATTCGGCGGCTTTTACAGCCCCGCCGGCAAAACCCATACGGTTATGTGCAGTGTGAATTATTTCGATGTCATCAATCGGGGAAGTATATTTTATTTTATGTGTACCTGGTGCAGGATCTGTTCTTTCACTGGTTATTTCAAGTTCTTCTGCCTTATCCGACTGATGATTTACCCATAGTTTTTTTCTTTGGATGTTTTCCAATATTTGTTCTGCTAATGTAATTGCGGTTCCGCTTGGTGCATCTTTTTTTTGGGTATGATGTATTTCTTCCATTTTTACACTATATATATCATATTTATTCATCATTCGGGCAAGGTAAGTATTCAACTCAAAAAACAAATTGACGCCAATACTAAAATTACTTGCATACACAAGTGCGCCTTCTTTAGCTAAACAAATGCTTCTGATTTCTTCCCATTGATGCAACCAACCGGTAGAGCCGCACACTACAGGAACTCCGGCATTAAAACATTTTTTTAGATTATCTGCTGCGCTTTCAGGCCCTGTAAACTCAATGGCCACATCTGCTTTTTGCAGGTTTTCGGCAGTCATATCTTCTGTATTTTCAATTGAAATTGTCAATACGATTTCATGACCATCTTGCAAGGCAATTTCTTCAATGGCATGGCCCATTTTGCCATATCCTATGAGGGCAATCTTCATGTAAATGTTTTCAATTGTTTAAGGAGCTTTTTTAAAATTTTAAAAAGTATTATGTAATGCATTATCCCTGTGTCTCACTGTGGCTAAACTCTTGATTTTCTCTGTGGTTTAAATTTTACCGCAGAGAACACGGAGAAAAGGCAGCACAGAGAACACAGAAGATAGAACACCTTCTAAAGTATTATTTAATCAAAGAAACAAAAAAATGCAGAAGAATTATTCAAAAAACAGCAATTAGACGTTTAGAAGGAGACTTATATCCTAATACCAAACTTACTCCCGCATTTCCATTTAATCGAAAGACAGGATGAACCTTAAGTGAAAGATCTTCGCTTACCTCAAAGTCTTTTAAGTGTCCGAAAACGGTAGCATCAACTATATTTAAGCCCCAGGTAATGATGAAATATAAAGCAGAATAATCTCTATCGCGTCTGAAGGCATTTCTATATACGGTAAGTGATTGTGTGGAGAGAGGTTCCAATCTTGGATCAATTAAAGCAGTATCTGCAGTGTTATTTCGATTTACCCGAATATCAAATGCTTCTTTTGTTTTTTTATACCAGGTATTGTTATAAATAAAAAAACCTGCAACAGTGCCAAGGGCACCGTAAACAATAGGTATTTTCCAGTATTCCCTGTTGTAAGCCTGCCCCCATCCGGGAAGAATGAGTGAACGTAAGGTCGCCTTTCCCGGGTTGTGTTGAGGCACTGTCTTAATGGTATCACCTTTTATAACCTGTATACCAGTATCTTTTGTAAAAGCGGGATTTTTAATACTGGTGGTTGAGTCTGCAGGTATGACGATGGGTTTGCCGGTTTGAGCCCAGGCAGTACCGGCATTGAGTATAAGAATAGCAAAAACAATATGCATTAAAACTTTCATGGTAACTTCAGGTTGCCGGTACATTCATTTGCTCCAATATTTTATTCAGTTCCTGTAGTGAATAATAATCTATGCTTATGCTTCCAAAACCGTTTTTATTATGTGCCAGTTTTACTTTTGTAGCAAAATGAGAAGCTAAGTTATCTTCGATGCGTTTGTATGCCGGCGGAAGTTGGGACTTTACGGAAGTTTTAACAGCTTTATCCTGGTTCTTGTACAACTGTCTTACTAACTCTTCAGTTTGTCTTACACTTAATCCTTTTTCCTTTATTTCATTAAAAATAAAAAGTTGTTTATCAACAGTATCTACATTAACCAAAGCACGTGCATGACCCATGCTCAGGCTGCTGTTTCTTACTGATAATTGTATGTCTGGCGGAAGTTTCAGCAAGCGGATGTAGTTGGTGACGGTACTTCTTTCTTTACCCATTCTTTCGGCAACCTGCTCCTGTGTATATTCAAGCTCTTCCATCATACGTTTGTAGCTGAGGCCTACTTCAATTGCATTGAGGTCTTCGCGCTGAAGATTCTCGAGCAAAGCAAGTTCGAGCAATTGCTGATCATTGGCATGACGTATATATGCAGGAAGGTCTGTGAGACCTGCAGTTTTTGCTGCCCTGAATCTTCTTTCACCTGTGATTAGCTGGTATTTCCCATCTGGTAATTGTGATACTGTAACAGGCTGTATAATGTCATGCAACCTGATTGAAGCAGCCAGTTCATTCAGAGACTGCTCATCGAAATCGCGACGTGGTTGTTTGGGATTAATAATAATGCGATCGAGCGGAATGCGGTTAATACCTGTTACCGTTTCTACCACCGGCGCTTTTAATGTGCCTGCAGTAGTCTTTAAATCAGAGTCTATATTTTGCAAAAGGCTTCTGATGCCTTTTCCTAATGCATCTTTTTTATTTGGCTGGTTCATTTTTTCTATTCCGGTTAAGGTGAAAAGTATAGTGTTTAAGGTGAAAAGTGGGAAGTGAAAAGTGAGAAGTCAAAAGTCAAAAGTCAAAAGTTGAAAGGTCAAAAGTAAGGTATAAGGTAGGATTTTTTAAAGCTTAATAGAGGTTTTCAGTACAAGAGTGCGACGCAACGTGGGATGCGCAGGGATATAAAGCTGGTTACCAAAAAAATGAGAAATAGTTGCAAACTTTCTGATTTATCCCTCTCAGTTTTTTGCTCCGGCTCCCGGCTCTCAACTTATAGCTCGCGGCTTAGATCTTCCACCCTCCAAATCCAACATTCTTTCTTCCTGTTTGATCTTTGTAAGGTCGTTCTTTTGTAAGATTTCTTTGGCCAGGTTTAGATAGTTAACGGCTCCTTTGCTATCAGCGTCATATAATATAACAGGCTTACCAAAGCTGGGTGCTTCGCTTAACCTTGTGTTTCTATGAATTATCGTACTAAATACCATTTCATCAAAATGTCTTCTTACTTCACTTACTACCTGGTTGCATAACCTTAAGCGTCCATCGTACATAGTCATTAAAATGCCTTCAATCTGCAATTGCGTGTTTAACCGGTTTTGTACTATTTTAATGGTATTTAACAGTTTACCTAAACCTTCAAGGGCAAAAAACTCACATTGTACAGGCACAATGACACTGTCGGAAGCAACCAAAGCATTTACGGTAATTAAGCCAAGAGAAGGTGAGCAATCAATCACAATAAAATCATACTGATCCTTCACTGCAGCGAGCGAATGTTTCATTACATTTTCGCGGTTAGGATAATTGATCATTTCAATTTCAGCGCCTACAAGGTCAATATGAGATGGAATAATATCGAGGTAAGGGATATCGCTTTTTAAAATAACATCGTTCGAAGAAGTATTGTTAACCATGCAATCATACAGACTGCTGGTGACATTATGCAGGTCGAAGCCCACACCTGTAGTGCTGTTTGCCTGCGGATCAGCATCTACCAGCAAGGTTTTATATTCCAATACAGCAAAGCTTGCGGCCAGGTTAATGGCAGAGGTTGTTTTACCAACACCTCCTTTTTGATTTGCTATACCTATGATTCTGCCCATGTAAGTTTTCAAGTTTCAGTAATCTATTAAAATCTTTAATTATAATTCAATTGTTTGCCCAATTTCCGGCAATAGTAAGGTTTTTCCTGCAGCCTTAAAAGCAGTGATTGCTTTTTCCGTATCGATTTTTATAAATCCGAATGTATTATAGTGTACACCTACAACCACGTGACATTTAACAAAATCGGCGGCAATAATGGCATCACCAACATCCATAGTAAAATTATCGCCGATAGGTAAAATACAAAAATTTAGTTCTGTCCATCGTGGAATTAACTGCATATCGAGGGTTAAAGCAGTATCGCCGGCATAATAAAAATTTTCATCTTCAGTAAGAAAAAGAAAGCCCATTGGGTTTCCTCCGTAAGAACCATCAGGCATACCGCTGCTATGATGGGCGACCACACACTTGACTGAGCCGAATTCAAAGTTCCATTTGCCACCGGTATTCATAGGATGGGTATTTTCAACTCCTTGTTTTTTTAGCCATTCAGCAACCTCAAAAGCACAAACCACCGTTGCCCCTGTACGCTTTGCAATACTTACGCAATCAGCGATATGATCACTATGACCATGAGAAACAAAAATATAATCAGCTTCAATATCGTTAATATCAATTTGTTTTGCCAGTTCATTAGGAGTAATGAAAGGGTCAAACAAAATATTGATACCTTTTATTTCGACAGAAAAAAAAGAATGTCCATAACTGGTTAAAAGCATAATTTAGTTTTTGTTAGTCCATAGGCCATAGTCAATAGACGATAGTCAATATATTTTCCACCTTAGACTATAGTTAATGTCGTTTTACCATAGACTATTGCTGTTAACAATGGTCTATGGACTATTGACCATGGACTCTCAGCTAATGGCAAAAATACATTATCCCCGAACAAATATCTTTTTAAACAGTTAATACATTTCTTTAAGTTTTCAACAATAATAACGACAAGTGTTATTAAGTAGGTCTGAGTTTACTTTTACTTTGCAAAAAAATAAAATATGCGGAACAGGAGTGGATGGTGGATTATTATTGTAATAATGCTTTTGCTTGATTTGTACGTGTTTCAGGTAATAAAGGCGCTGGCTTCAGGAGCATCGGAAAAAACAAGACTCGTTATTTATTCTGTTTATTGGATACTTTCTGTATCGGCAATTGCTTTTCTGATATTTCTTCCATATTTCAATACAGATACCTGGCCAAAGACTTTGCGTAATTATCTTTTTGCAACCTTCATTGGTCTTTTTGTTGCTAAACTTCTCGCAGCAATATTTTTTGTTTTAGATGATGCGCGAAGAGGAATAACTTGGGTATTAAGTAAAATTTTTCCTGAAACTGATACTGAAACTAATACAAATGCAGCATGGAATCTTAGCCGTTCTGCCTTTCTAAGCTGGTTAGGTATAGGCGTTGGGGGAAGTTTTTTGGGTACTTTCATTTATGGCTTCAGCAATAAGTACAATTACCACCTTAAAAGAATACAACTTACCTATAATAATCTTCCAGCAGGTTTTAAGGGATTAAAAATTATTCATATCAGCGATATTCACTCCGGAAGTTTTGGAGATAAGGGAGCCGTGCAAAAAGGTGTTGATATGGTTTTAAAAGAAAATGCTGATATTATATTATTTACAGGCGACCTCGTAAATGACCACGCTGGCGAAATGACGAATTACAAAGACGTTTTCAACAAAATAAAAGCTCCTATGGGTGTTTTCAGCACTTTAGGTAATCATGATTATGGCGACTATGTAAGCTGGGAGTCGCCTATAGCCAAAAAGCAAAACCTTGAAACTCTTAAACAGGTGCACGGACAGATGGGGTGGAGGCTGCTGATGAATGAGCATATAGTGCTTGAGAGAAATGGCGATGCCATTGCATTGCTGGGAATAGAAAACTGGAGTGCAAAAGGCAATTTTCCAAAATACGGAAAGATGAATGTAGCATACGCGGGAGCAGAAAAATATCCTTTTAAAATTTTAATGAGTCATGATCCGAGTCACTGGGATGCTGAGGTTCGTCCGAAATACGCAGACATAGATCTCATGCTCTCAGGGCATACACATGGTATGCAATTCGGACTTGAAACCCCCTTTTTTAAATGGAGCCCGGTGCAATGGATGTATAAGCAATGGGCAGGCCTGTACGAAGAAGGAAGACAAAAATTATACGTAAACAGGGGATATGGTTTTATCGGGTATCCGGGCAGGGTAGGTATTTTGCCTGAGATTACAGTGATTGAATTGGTGTAAGGCCATTAAGTCATTAAGTCAATAGGTCGATTCAGAATGAAACGTCAAATGAAACCAGTTCATCCCGGTGCAATTCTCCGGAAGGACATTTTAAAACAGATGAATTCAACTATTACAAAAGCTGCAAAAGGGCTGGAAGTAAGCCGTAAGCAATTATCCCAGGTAGTTAATGAAACTGCATCTATCAGCGCAGAAATGGCTGTGAGATTAGAGCAGCTTTTTGGTGTAAGCGCTGAATTTTGGGCTGGATATGCAGAATAAGTATGACATTTGGAAAGTTCAAAATAACGGGGATATTAATATCCATCGCTTTGATCAAGTACATATATCAGCATAATGAATTTTAGTATTTTTTTTTTAATAAAACACCATTTTATTTTCTTTCAGAAGAAATTTATTTTTTCTGCTATAAATTCTTTAATGTTTTTTTATCATCTTTTCTGTTCTTAAATAAGATGCTTAACATCTGTTGGCATAACAATTGGACTTGTCGCTAAAAAACAAAGAGATATGAAAAAAATATTTGCCTCACTCATCCTTTCGATTGCTCTTACCGGTGTTGCTAATGCCCAACGTTTTACTGTTGGTGGTAAAGCAGGTGCCAATCTCACCAAAATAACAGGCATGGCATTTAAAGAAGAATATAACCTTGGTTATCATCTTGGTGCATTCGCTGAAATTGATTTAAATAAAAAATGGGGAATACAGCCTGAACTAATCTGGAGCCAGGTAAATACCCATCCTGCTTCAGGAATAGACTCTGTCTTAAATGGCTGGCAAAACCATACTGGTAGTATTCAATTAAAGTATTTAACTATTCCAATTCTTTTGCGCTATAATGTAGGAAACCTTATAACCTTACATGTTGGCCCCCAATTTGGAATATTAACAACTAAGGATAAGACACTATGGAGTAACGGTAAGGAAGCTTTTAAAAGTGGTGATTTTGCTATGGTAGGTGGTGTACAGATAAATTTGAAGGGGCTTCGGGCTTATGGTAGGTACAATATAGGCTTAAATAACATTAATGATATCGGTACGCAGGATAAATGGAAAAGTCAGCAATTACAGGTTGGTGTAGGTTTGGCTTTGTAAATAGCTAATATCCCTTAAAAATATTTTTGCATTGTCTTTTGGCAATGCTTTTTTATGCCGATTTGTTACAAGGCAAGGTTTTTTATTGCTGTGGCATTAATCTTGAACCGTACTATATTTGCCAGTTAAACGTAAAAAAGTAAGGAGGCGGTGACAAACTGTCTTTTAAAATAAAATATGATTCAAAAGAACTTTTATTCGGTAACAGATGATGATACAGATTTTATCCCGATAATTCCTTTAAATGAAAACGAGAATGAGAATGAAAGTGATAAAATAACAATTATTCCGGGCGATATTGCCGTTCTTCCTTTACGTAACACCGTATTATTTCCGGGAGTAGTTCTGCCTATAACGGTAGGACGTGATAAAAGCATCAGGGCTGTAAATGACTCTTATAAAGGCAATAAATTAATAGGCGTACTTGCGCAAACAGACAGTAATATAGAAGATCCTGAAGAGAAGGATCTCTGCACAATCGGTACTATTGCTAAAATAGTAAAACTTATAAAAATGCCTGATGGGGGTACAACCATTATCATTCAGGGAAAAAAACGTTTTACGCTGGAAGAAATAACAAGTAATGATCCATATTTTAAGGCAAGAGTAACCGTGCTTGAAGAAGATGTGATACCACAGGATGAAGATTTTTCTGCTTATGTCAGCAACATTAAAGATCTGGCCGGGCAAATTGTTTCCATGTCTCCCAATCTTCCAACCGAAGCTTCTATCATTTTAAAAAATATAGAAAATCCTTCTTTTTTAATCAATTTTGTAAGCAGTAATCTCAATAGTGATCTTGCGGAAAAGCAAAGGCTTCTGGAGGTACATGATATAAGGCAACGGTCTGAAGACCTGATGCAAATTCTGCAGAAAGAACTTCAGTTTGCAGAATTAAAAAATAAAGTAACGAATAAAACCCGTACAGAACTTGATAAACAGCAACGCGAATACTTTCTGCAGCAGCAACTCAAAAGCATAAAGGATGAATTGGGCGGCGATTTAAACGACCGCGAGCTGGCAGAAATGAAGAAGAAAGCAGAGGGTAAAAAATGGCCGCAGGCTGCAAAAGCCCTTTTTAAAAGCAATATAGAAAAGCTGGAAAGAATGCATCCCAGCACGCCGGACTATTCCATAGTATATAATCACCTTGATCTCTTGCTCGATCTGCCTTGGGAAGAGTACACAAAAGATAGTTACGATCTTAAAAAAGCCAAGAAAGTTTTGGACAATGACCATTATGGCATGACCAAAATAAAAGAGAGAATCCTGGAATACCTTGCGGTTTTAAAGCTGAAGGGTGACATGAAAAGTCCCATTCTTTGTTTTATTGGCCCTCCGGGAATTGGTAAAACTTCTTTAGGAAGAAGTATAGCCAATGCAGTTGACAGAAAGTATGTTCGCCTCAGTCTTGGTGGTTTGCATGATGAGAGTGAATTAAGGGGACATCGTAAAACATATATTGGTGCAATGCCAGGCAGAATTATTCAAAACATTCGGAAGGTTAAAACCAGTAACCCGGTCATTATTCTTGATGAGATAGATAAGGTTGGAAATGATAATCGCGGTGACCCAAGCAGTGCTTTATTGGAAATTCTTGATCCCGAGCAGAACCATACTTTTTACGATAATTATCTCGAGCTCGAATATGACTTGAGCAAAGTATTGTTTATTGCAACAGCCAACAATATAAACCAGATACAACCGGCTTTAAGAGACAGGTTAGAAATTATAGACCTGAGTGGTTACGCCATTGAAGAAAAAGTTGAAATTGCAAAACGTCACCTTATACCAAAACAGTTCGAAGCACACGGTTTAGAACTACGCAGTTTTAAAATCAACGATAAAGTACTCGAAAAAATGATTGAAAGCTATACACGCGAAAGCGGTGTGCGTGAACTTGATCGTCAAATCGCATCTATAATGCGTTACCAGGCCAAGGAAATGGCGGTTAAGGGGAAAGTAAAGCCAGTACTCACTAATGAGGATGTAGAAAAGATTCTAGGCCAACATCGTTATAGCAATGAAATTTATAAAACTATTAATATGCCCGGGGTATCGGTTGGGCTTGCGTGGACTTATGTCGGGGGTGATATTTTATTTATAGAAACCATATTAAGCGATGGAAAACCTAACCTTCAACTTACCGGTAACCTCGGCAATGTTATGAAAGAAAGCGCTTCAACTGCCTTGAGCTTTTTACAGGCTAATGCTGAGAAATATAATATTGATCCGGAATTATTCCAGAAAAAAAGTGTGCACGTACATGTACCTGAAGGAGCTGTACCTAAAGACGGACCAAGCGCAGGTATTACCATGTTCACTTCTTTGGCAAGTGCATTTTCAGGCAAGAAAGTCAAGCCTTTTATGGCAATGACCGGCGAAATAACACTGCGGGGCCAGGTTTTGCCGGTAGGCGGAATCAAGGAAAAAGTTTTGGCAGCAAAACGTTCGGGTTTAAAAGAAATCATTTTATGTTCTCAAAATGAAAAAGATGTAAGTGAAATAGACAGCACTTTTATAAAAGGACTTTCATTTCATTATGTAAAGAATATGCAGCAGGTACTTGATTTGGCGTTGGTATAGAATATAGAACAACTTTTATAAAAACAATATTGTTGCATTAAAATTTACCTTAATAAAATTTTAGATCACAATAAATGTATGGCCTCTTTCAAGAGGCTTTATTTTTTACTGATGTTTTTTTATAACACAGGGTTTTTTTCGCAAGTCGGTTTAAAAGTTCCTGAAGAATATTAACTATTACTGATATAAACGCATTTTCATTAAAAATTATAAAATTATCTTTGATGTTTATTTCTATTTATGACTATCAGTCCTACAGAAGGTTGGGAAAAGCGTTCATCAGAACATCAAAAACAATACAAACAGTTTTTGCAGCGTGCTGATAAAAACAAAGTTTTAAAACAACTCCCCGATTTCCATAATGAAGCCTTTGCCAAAATTGATTGTCTCCAATGCGGCAATTGTTGTAAAAACTATTCTCCCCGTTTTAAGACCACAGATATAAAGCGCATCAGCAGGCATTTGAAGATGAAAGAAGGAGATTTTATTGAAACATATCTTCGCCTCGATCCTGATGGAGATTATGTTGCTAAAAGCGCTCCCTGTCCTTTTTTAGGTGATAATAATTATTGCAGTATTTACGAAGAGCGGCCCGGCGACTGTGCACGCTATCCTTATACAAATGAGGATGTTTTCTTAAAAAGGCCACAACTCACTCAAAAAAATTCAACTGTTTGTCCCATTGCTCATTTTGTGCTAGAAAAACTAGTCACTTCTAAGTAACTGCTTTGACTGTTTTAGGTATAATTAATTTTTTTTAGTAATTATTCAGTGAAATTCATCATTATTGTAAAAACTGATTAATTGCTTATGGCTCACCTGCCTGCGTTAATACAAGACCTTGCATTAATACTATGTTGCGCTGCTTTAACCTCCCTGGTTTTTAAATGGCTGAAGCAGCCTGTTGTGTTAGGTTACATTATTGCAGGTTTGCTTGTAGGTCCTAATTTTTCTTTGCTTCCTAATGTTTCTGATATCAAAGGCGTGCGCATCTGGGCTGATATTGGTGTTATTTTTTTATTGTTTAGCCTTGGCCTTGAATTTAGTTTTAAGAAACTGGCAAGGGTAGGAGGCAACTCTTCAATCACCGGCATATTTGAAGTTGCCTGCATGACAGGTGCAGGGTTCTTTACAGGACAGCTTTTAGGCTGGACAAAAATGGACAGCATTTTTCTCGGAGGTATTATTGCCATTTCTTCCACAACTATTATTATAAGGGCATTTGATGAATTAAAGGTGAAAAACCGCAAATTTGCAGGTGCAGTTATGGGCATATTGGTTATTGAAGATCTGGTAGCTGTTATGCTCATGGTTATTCTCTCGACTGTTTCTGTCAAAAGCAACGCACAGGGTACAGAGTTGATAATGGCTTTATTAAAGCTTGTTTTCTTTTTATGCTTATGGTTTCTTTCAGGCATTTTCCTATTGCCAGGCATATTAAAAGCCGGGAAAAAATTATTGAACGACGAAACCATGATGATCGTATCGGTAGGACTTTGTTTCCTGATGGTTGTATTGGCAACACAAGCTGGTTTTTCTGCTCCTTTAGGTGCTTTTATTATGGGTTCTATATTGGCAGAAACAACCCAGGCAGAAAAAATAGAATCACTTGTAAAATCAGTCAAAGATCTTTTTGGGGCAGTATTTTTTGTTTCAGTAGGTATGTTGATAAACCCTGTTCTTTTAGTAAAGTATGCTGTGCCTGTGGTAATTTTAACCCTTGTTGTTATTTTTGGTAAAACACTTTTTGTTACAATTGGCTCTTTATTGGCAGGACAACCTTTGAGGCAATCCATTCAGGCAGGCATGAGCCTTTCACAGATTGGCGAGTTTTCTTTTATCATTGCTACCCTGGGTCTTTCGCTAGGTGTCATTCATGAATATTTATATCCGATAGCCGTCGGAGTTTCTGTTATCACAACCTTTACAACGCCTTATCTTATCCGTTTTGCAGATCCCTTTTATGCTAAACTTGAAAAGAGTTTGCCAGGTAAGTGGAAAGCCCGGCTTAATAGATATAGTACCGGAGCGCAAACCATCCAGGCAGAAAGCGACTGGAAATTAGTCCTACGTTCGTACCTTGTACTAATCATAACCAATTCCGTAGTAATTATAGCCTTTATATTATTGTCCATCCAATTTTTATCACCTTTTATAATAAATGAAGTAAAAAACAAAACTGCTGCTTTAATAATAACTACGCTTATCACCCTACTGGTAACATCTCCCTTTATATGGGCACTTACTATAAAGAGGATCCATAAAAGTGCTTATACTGCTTTATGGCTCGATAAGAAATATAACCGGGGCCCGTTGGTAATGCTCGAAATACTGCGAAATGTTTTGGCTGTTATCTATTTATTTTTTTTACTTGAGCAATTATTTACACCCTGGATTGCATTTATCGTAGCGCTAATTGTAATGATAATAGTGCTGGTAATTTTTTCTCAAAGACTCCAATATTTTTATTCTCGTATAGAACATCGGTTTTTAACTAATCTAAATGCACGAAATGTAATTGAAGGAACAGATGAAAAAAATACTATATCACCCTGGGATGCACACCTGGCTTACTTTGTCATAAGTCCTGATGCACATTATATTGGTAAACCACTAATGGAACTTCAATGGCGCGAAAAGTATGGAATAAACATAGCAAGTATTGAAAGAGGAAAAAAAGTAATTGATGTTCCTTCAAAAAATGAAATGCTTTTTCCTTATGATAAAATTTCCGTTATCGCCACCGACGAGCAGTTACAAACATTTCGCTATATTATTGACCCTGTTATTGAAACTTCTAAATCGTTTCCTGATAAAGAACCTGTTACACTGCATAAAATAATAGTAGATAACCATAACCGGCTTCGGGGAAAAACAATACGAAGTTCAAATATACGCGAGCAAACGGCAGGACTGGTAGTGGGAATAGAAAGAGATGGAAAGCGTATTCTGAACCCTGACTCTACCACCGAATTTCAATGGGAAGACGTAATATGGATAGTCGGAGACTGGAAGAAAATAAAGCAGCTTATAATTGAATAGGTCAGTTGGATTATCATCTAAAAAAGGAATGCTGTTAAAAAAATTACCTTATTTCAACTAAAGCAAAACGCATAACAGTATTCATTTGGTTAAGAAGGGTAAACTGCTCCTCAGGTTTTATCCAGAAGAATGTGCCGGGCTGCAATGACAGCCTCTGCCCCGCACCTTTTTTTATCATAGTAATCATTCCATCATTAATTGCAACCAGTACAAAAGGGGATGTATGTTCTTTAAGAGTTAGCTGCTCAGACCTGGCTAATTGTATTTTATATGTTCTTGCCCAGGCTGTATTAACTGCCAGTTCTGCATGTTGAAGTACTAAAGGTTCCCGGGTAAATCCTGAATCTGCGGCAAGTAGCTCCACATCCATAACGTGAAAGGCAGCAGTATCTTCATTCCATACCCTGTGTATTTTAATATTAGGCGCCTTCAGGTTTTCAAACCATACACTACCTGCACTGGAAGTGCTTTCTACAGGTTCCTGGTGAATGAGTTGTGAAACCGTATTGGTCTTGGTGAAGGAGATAAAAACCGAAGGTGTTGAATGCTCATGAAATTGTGTGGTATCGCCAGGTGGTAGCAACACATTCAAAAGTCTAACCTTTTCGTTTTCGAATACAACATGATGCCGCGGCTCTTTGCTTACGGGAACCTGTGCATTTATATTCCTAGTAAACAGGAACAAATAAAAGAACAGTAAAACTTTTTTCATTATTAAAATTTATGGGACAATTACTAAAGAAGGTGAAAATGTCAGGCTTAAATATAATATGAATAAAAATAGTTATTGGTATAAAATTATCACTAATGCTTAATAGTGGTTAAGTATAAATTAATAATTTAATTGAAATTACTATAAGTTACTTGATAAATAAAGGTTTAAAAAGTTGTGTTGAAAAGCAAAGAGGTGCCTACTTGAAACAGCCTCTTCTGAGATTATAATTATTTTTATTCTTATTCTTATTTCAATTTAGTCAGTTTGAGTGTTTGTTTTTTCTCACCCTGCGTTACCTCGGGGAAGTCAGCACCGCTTGCAAAGTTATCTCTAAACCGGTAAGCCTGGTTAGATGAACTTTCGGTTAAGTACACTGTATTCCCGACAGGTCAACTACTTTCAATTGAACTTTTTCAATCACCCTGCTTTCTAACTTATAACTTAAGTGTAAAATAGTTGGTGCTCGGGTTAGGCGAAATCTTATGCTTAACGCATTTGTTTGTTCTGTAGCTACTGCTGTTTTATTAGCAATAGTTGTTTTAGTTATTGCGCCACTTATCTTACAAATACCTAAGTAATCACCAGTTAAGAAAATTACTTGGGCAGGTATTTATCTAAATAGAAAAGACCCACACCCATCAATGCGTCAATTATGTGTGCTGCAGGGGTTATAACGGGAAAAATAATAGCATAACAGGATATGGCAAGTGAAGATAACAGCAGGGAAACGATAAGTAATATTTCAATCCTGCCTGGTGGTGAAGTTCACTTTTAAAAAAAATTAGTAGGTTGAAGCCGGCCATGGAACACCAGATAATGGATACCCAAACCCTTACCTGAAAGCTACTCCTTTTGCGGAACAATATTCGGATCAACAGAAACAACAATAATGGTAGATAGCGCACCAGCAGGTATGGTTACTGTTCCGCTCTTCACTGTATAATCTTAGCAACTTTCGCCTTGCTTTGATTAGGGCACTTCCGTCTGCTGTTTTATAGCTTACAGTAATTGCCATTGTGCTTTACCGTGATAAAAGCTTAAGCCCGATACGTTAAAACCAAAAAGGTGGTGCTTGTGGCACCACCTTACTTTTTAAAACCCCATGTTTTAAAAAACAGCTTTCAACAATTTCATCTGTGTGCGGGCTTTGCCTTGCAGTATTTCCGCAAAGTAAATACCCGGCCGGTACTCGCTGCCTATTTGCAATGTTTGACCGGCTGTCAGGTTATTCCTTTTCTCAATAACCCTTCCAGTCACATCAGTAACGGTCATCGAAATCACTTCTTTTCTATTGTTGCCTGACACCTTAATAGTGAAGGAACTTGTTGATGGATTAGGATAAGCACGTGCATCAAACTCTAAAGATTGAACAGCTTCCGCAGCAGGTTGAACAGCTTTCTTCGACTGTATGCTCGTCAGGGCTGGTTTGATACCATCATTTATCGTAACTGTTCCGGAACTCCTGGTGATAGTTGCTTTCTTAGAATTTTTAGTATCCAACGATAAATTGACATTGAAGTTTTCGGCAACTTCTGCAATATTGTCTTTTGTGATGGTAATTCTTATTTGTGCCGTTTTGGTTCCTGGAGCAATCGTAACGCTACCTGAAGCTGAAGTAAAGTCAAAGGTCTTCGCACCCTTGCCTGAACCAGTAGCTGTCCCACCTTGTGTAGCGTAATTAATGCTTATAGCGGAAGTACTAACCCTATCTAAACTTATAGTTAATACAGCAACACCTTCAGATTCATAAACTGTAATATTATTGATGCTGATCCTGGGAACACTCCCGCAGTTTTCATCGATTAAACCATTGCAGTTATCATCAATGCCGTTGGCGCAGATTTCTGTAGCGCCGGGATATACAGTTCCAATGGCATCATTACAATCCGTATTGTTTGTTACTCCACAAGCTACCGGAGCACCCGCACCAAAGCCATCACCATCACTATCTGTATACAAAAGTCTGGAATCATCACAGTCGGTGTTGTTGGTGGAGTATCCTCCAGGTGGGGTGTTTTGATCCACAGCACAGACACTCACCTCATTGCCGGCACCATAGCCATCAGCATCTGCGTCAACATAAAATAAATAAGAAGTATGCTTGGTAGCATCAATAGGTGCACAGTCGGAACCCAACGTAGTGGCTTTATAGCCGGCGGGAATGGCGGCTCCATAGCATACGCTTTCCGTACCATCGTCATAGCCGTCGTTGTCTTCATCGATGTACAGGGTCTCGGAACGCCATTTGGTACCATCTGTAGGTGCACAGTCGGTGTTGTTGGTGGAGTACCCCCCTGGTGGGGTGTCTTGATCCACAGCACAGACACTCACCTCATTGCCGGCACCATAGCCATCAGCATCCGCGTCAACATAAAATAAATAAGAAGCATGCTTGGTAGCATCAATAGGTGCACAGTCGGAACCCAACGTAGTGGCTTTATAGCCGGCGGGAATGGCGGCTCCATAGCATAC
>JAABUN010000942.1_pt1 | contig 70145 bp, 55 predicted proteins | sample 5559311 | NCBI WGS metagenome assembly JAABUN01 (sample SAMN10711877, study PRJNA513370) | rock metagenome | isolation source: Antarctica rocks | place: Antarctica: Victoria Land, Siegfried Peak sud | reverse complement strand
AGACGGTCTCCGACGCCCAGATGGCGACCCTCCGCCTCTCCCGCGATCCCTTCCATGGCGAGTGGAACTACACCATCGCCCCGCGCGACCCCGCGCCAGAAAAGGTTATTCTTTGACAGACCCTTACGATCCACTAACGATCCCCGGCGGATCCACTTACGATCCACTAACGATCCCCGGCGGATCCACTTACGATCCACTAACGATCGCCCGGTAGAGTGGACCCACCTCAGCACTATGGGGGGACGCGGCGCGCCCCTCCGGCGGTAACGGTGGCTGCAGTGCGGCCACCGGCGTCACGTGGGCGGGGGATGGATGGTGTCGGGGCGGCGGTCGGCCCGGCAAATGGACGCAGGAAGAGGGGGTAGGTCACAACCATGCAAACAAGGTACTCCGTGGATCAGGCGACAGGGCGACGACGCCCGCGACGGGCGCTCATAGCGGGCGCGCGGCGCCACCTCGTCCGGGCCCTGACCGTGGCGGTGGTGTTCGCGCCGCTGCTCGCCCTGTTCGGGACGGCCGGGCCCGCCGCCGCCGCCACCACCGGCTACTACACCAACCCCGCGTCACCGGACAACCCCACGTGCCCGTCGGGCACCTACACGGTCCCCAGCGGCACGCGCTATGTCCAGATCACGGCCGCCGGCGGCGCGGGGGCCGCCGGCTCCACCAGGGTCCTTTTCGACGGGCTCAACCCCGGACTGGGCGGCACCGGGGCACAGGTGATGGGAATCTTCCCGGTCACGGCGGGGCAGACCCTCTATGTCGTCGTCGGGCGCAACGGTGCCTTTAACAGGGAGGACGTCGCGACGACGTACAGCGGCTGGCCCGACGGGGGTCAGAACCCCACCAACAATGGCGGGGGCGGCGGTTCGTCCTTCGTGACGACCCAACCGCTCTTTGCACGATCCGGCTGTAAGGACGGGACGAAAGATACCATCGTCGATCCCCCCACGGTCATGAACCTCGATCGCAGTCGGATGATGATCGTCGCCGGCGGCGGCGGCGGCGGGGGGAACGCCGGCAGCGTGCGCTCGGGCGGCAACGGCGGCAACGCGGGGGCCCGCGCCGACTTCGGCGGCGAGGCGGGCAGCGATGGGAATCACGGTGACATTGACTGTAACTACGGTCGCGGCGGCGGCGGCGCCTCCAAGACCGCCGTCGGCGCCGGCGGTGCTGCGTGCACAGGCTCTGGCGGAGAGGCCGGCCATGGCTTCTATGGCGGCGGGAGTCCCCTTTATGGTATCGGGCCGTTCACCATGCGCGTCGGCGCAAGCGGCGCCGGGGGCGGTGGCTGGTACGGTGGCGGGAGTGGCAGCGAAGCCAATGCCTTCCAAGGCGGCGGGGGGGGCGGCGCGGGCGCCAGCTACGTCACGCCCACCAACTATCCCATCAGCATCAGCAAAGACACGAGCGGCACGCCCTCGGTCACCATCACCCCGCTCGCGAACCCGACGACCACGGCCACGCTGAGTGGCACGACGAGCGGCAACAACTGGTTCACCTCGGCGCTGACGGTCACGCTGACGGCCCAAGCCGGAACGTTCAGCCTGGGCAAGACCTACTTTGCCCTCGACGACCCGACCTGCAGCGCCGCGAACGTCCATCTCCTGGAGCGCTGCACGGAGTACAAAGCGCCTTTCACCATCAGCGGCGGTGTCCATACCCTCACCTACTTCAGCATCGACGCGATGCGCCTGGACGAGGCCGTGCAGGCGAAAACCTTCGCCGTGACGCCCACCAACAGTGCCGGGGTGACTGCCGCTAGCCTCGGCAGCGGCACCAATCCGACCGCAACCGCCGGTGGAGCCGCCGGGGCGCCCGGGAGCGTCAGCGTGAGCAGCACCGGGACCGGCGTGGTGGGCGCGGCCGTGTACGGCGCCAACCCGGCCGGGGCGACCGTGTTCAACAGCAGCGGCGCCTTCGTCGACGTGATCGTCGCCGGCAGCGGCCTCACCAGCCTCACCATCACGGATTGCCACCTCAACGGCGGCACCAGCGTGTACTGGTGGGACGGCACGGGCTGGGCGCTCGTCTCAGACCAGACGTATGATGCAAAGACTGGCTGCGTCACCATCACGGTGAAAGACAGCGGGACCATGCCCACCGTGAGCCAGCTGACCGGGACGGTCATCGCCGCCGGCAGCCCGCCGACCACCACGGCGGTCGCCACGACGGCCGACGGCAAGCCCTACACCGCGGGCACCTGGACGAATCAATCCGTCACGGTCGCCTTCACGTGCAGCGCGAATGCCACGCCGACCGCGCCGGTCACGCGCGCGAGCGACGAGCAGAACCAGTCCGCGAGCGGCACCTGCACCGACGGTCTGGGACAGAAAACCACGACGACCTTCACCGGCATCAACGTCGACAAGACGCCACCAGCGTGCTCGATACGTGTCAGCCCAACCGTACTCTGGCCGCCCAACTCGAAACCTGTCGCCATCACGGGGACGGTGACGGTTGGCGACAACCTCTCGGGCATTGCCCGTGTGGTGGGTGGCACGATAACGAGCAACGAGGCCTTGGGCTCGGGTGATGTTCAGGGCTTCACGGTCAACACGACCTATACGAGTCCGCTCAAGCTCAGTGCCATCTTGGATCTGAACGGAACGCTGATTGCGAAGAGAGCGGGCGGCGGGAGCGGGCGCAGCTATTCGCAGCTGGTCACCGTCACGGACCAGGCGGGCAATACCGCGTCCTGTACGTGGACGGTAACCGTACCCCACGATCAACGGTAACCGGCCCCCACGATCAGCGGGGTTGTCATTGATTCGCGGTTGTGCTCGGGGTCGTGAACGGCTACTTCCCAAGATTCACTACCTTCCAATTTCGGCCCCTCCGAACGTCGTAACGACCCACCTACGGGTCACGTCGGGGTAGGGATGGCCTGAAGCGGAGCAAGTCCGGCGACGGCGCGGCAGGCGTCGCCGGACCCTCTCCACTTCAGGCCATCTCTACCCGCTCGTAGCCAGTACGTGGGTCGTTACAGTTGCTGCTGCTTGCGCTCGCGGTGGCGGTGGTCGCGTACGCTCTGCTGTTATCCGCGCGTTGAGAGCCACATTTGTATCGGGTTTTACCAACATGGTGAGTGCAATTCGACGTGGTCGGTCGATCCTCGCTTGCCGCAAGATGGCCTACAACCGCAGAGCCGTGACGATGATGCGCCGCTGGAAGTGGGCCGTGTCGGCGGCGGACGCCCGTGCGATCGCGCCGCACGCCATGAGTTATCCTGCGTCGCCGCAGGGCGAGCTCCCCGCACCCGCACCGGACGTCACGGCCGGAGGACAAGACGTCGCAGGACGCGGCCGCCGTCGAGCACAGTGGCGACGCCGCCCTCGAGGACCACGGTGACCACCTTGCCCGCGTGCGCTCGCCCGATGGCGCGCTGGAGACCATCGAGCTTGACGTAGCCGCGGCCGTTGAGGCGGCGGGTGCGGACCTGCCGCCCCGGCCCGGGAGTGAGGTGGACGCGCCGGTCACGCAGGAGCGGGAGGTGGAGCGTGCGCGGCCCACAGGTTCTGGCGGGGCTCCCCCCTGCGGGTACCGCCGAGCGAATTCAGGCCACGTCCATACGCACCCTTTCTCCCTCTCTGCGGTTCGAATGAGCGCAACGTGCGCCAATTACGTCGCTCTTTTGTTGCTCAGATTATCGACCGAATCGCGTACATTGCATATCCCGTAGCGCAAAGGCGCGGCGCGGCGATAGAGTGGTGCCGTATGTGAGATTTTCCTGCCAGGAATCGATGCACATATATGCCACCATCTGTTGGTATGCATCTTTTGAGGGAGCAGGCTTTCCCGCAGCCCGAAATGCTGCCGATGAAAGCACAGCACCGATGCGGCTGATATCTCGGTGAAGCCAGGAATACAGTAGCACCACGACGATATTCAGTTTGGTATGGTTTTTTGGCCTACAGGAGCGCATGTAGCATAAGGCCAACCGTATCTTGGCTGAAGCCCCTCAAATCACCACCGGGAAGGTCGATCGCGGTTCCGTTGGCTGGCACACAGCGCTGTTCTGGTGTGCGCGACCTGTGACGCGTGGCGACGCGCGTGGCAGTACGGGACCGATCGCTCACTTGAAGGCGGACACTGGACCTGATCCGGCCCGAGTTCCTCGTCCGATCCTTGACAGTGAACACCCTTCGGGCACGAGCTGCACCCGCCGGTCACGTCGGGCGGCGGCGTCCAGGGGCGAGGTTGCGCCCGGCGAGCGAGAGGGGCGGGTCGGTGGGAGCGCCAACGATCGACTGGCCGGGCAGTCCGCGCTTGTCGCCCACCCCGTCGACACCTTCCGTGACGGCTGCCCTCGGCTGTAGACCGGGCCGATCGCGCACATCCCCGGTCCTTTCCCGCCCCGGCACGATCGTAGGGCCGATCAGCTGCACACCGGGGCGGTGGCCTTCCCGAATCGGCACATACTGGTGCTTTTGCCGCTACGGAGATCGGGATATATTTCCTACTTGACGCCGGGGCAGAAGAGAGTAGATGCTCGTAGCATCGATATATCATACGCTTGCTATTGGGCCGGTACGGCCAGGAAGGATCTTTGTGCGACCATTCATCTCCTTGCCAGGGTCATTTCGCTGGCTGATCGTCGCGACATTGCTCTGCCTGCTCGCCAGCCTGCTGCCTATGCCCGCATTCGCCGCTCGTGTCGCCGCCGCACCTACCTACACCCTCGCGCTGTCCGCGAGCGGCGACGGTCAGGTTGTGGCTTCCCCGCCCGGGCCAGGCTACCCTGCCGGGACGATCGTCACGCTTACTGCTAAAGCGGCCACGGGGAGTATTCTCACCGCCTGGACGCTGGATGGAGCGGCGGGTGGGTGGGCGCCGACGCGAACGGTGGTCATGGACGCCGATCATGCCGTACGTACCACTTTCATCGCGCGCCCTACATTCGGCGATGTCCCGATGCCGAACCTCTATTACGAAGCGGTCGCACAATTGGCGGCACGGGGTATCATCAAGGGCTATAGCGCGGACGAGTGCGTCGCGCGCAAGTTGTCCCAGCCCTGTTTCGGTCCCGCCGATCCGATCGTACGCGCGCAGGTATCCGCGCTGATCGTCCGCGCCTTCGGCTGGGGGAGTAACACTCCTGGTGGCCCCCTGCCATTCTCGGATATCGGCGGGATGGATCCCGAGTTGCAGCGCGCGATCACGATCCTCGCCGCCCGTGGGATTATCAACGGCTACGGCGACGGTACGTTTGGCCCGACGGATCAGGTGCTCCACATCCAGGTCGTCTCGTTCGTCGCGCGCGCGATGGTGCAAGCGGGCTACTGGCAGGCGGTCACCCAGGACAATCCCGCGCTCTACCCCAACGTGCCGCTTTCCTCCGGCCATCGCCTCGATCTGCTGACGTTCATCAAATATGCCGGGCCGATCGCCGATCGCCCCCAGGGGCAGCCCTGGGTCGACTGGGCTGCCCCCGCCTCGCGTGGCTGGACCGCCGGAACCCTATGGCAGGCGCTGGATAGTTTCTTCGGTCGTGTCGTACCGCCACCTATCAGCCCCTCACCTTCCCCCGGTCCGAGCGTCAGCCCCGGTCCGAGCGTCAGCCCCAGCCCCAGCCCTGGTCCAAGCGTCAGTCCCGGTCCCGTCAACACGGCGACCCGGATAGACAAGATCTCGACCGATGGCGGTACCGTCATCGCTGGATCGGTGCAACGCTTGCAAGTCAAGGTGACCGGGACCGCCGCGCTCCCGGTGGCGGGCTATACGGTGCGTTGGACGGTCACCAACGGCGGTGGTGCCGTGAGTGCGCCGACCTCGACCACGAATGGGAGTGGCATCGCCGCGATCGACTGGACCCTCGGTACTGGTGTTGGCCCGCAGGGTGCCACCGCCACGGCGAGCGGACTCACCAACTCGCCGCTCACCTTCAACTTCACCACCTTGCCCGGCACCGCCGATCGGGTGGTGCTGCTCGCCCAACCTTCCACCACCGCTCAGAACGGGGTGATTTTCGCCCAGCAGCCGACGGTCCAATTGCAGGATACATTCGGCAACCCGGTCGCTCTCGCCGGGGTGGTCGTCAGGGCGGCGATCGCATCTGGCGGTGGGGTGCTCGGTGGCGCTACCAGCGCCACCACCGATAGCAATGGCAAGGCCACCTTCACGAACCTCGCGATCACCGGCCAGGTTGGCGATAGAACCCTGTCCTTCGGTGCCACCGGCTATGCAGGAACAACTTCTAACACCATCGCGGTCACCCCAGGCGCGGCGACGAAGCTTGGGCTCGCGACGCAGCCTTCCACCACGGCCCGATCGGGCATTCCCTTCCCGCAGCAACCGATCGCGCAGCTCCAGGATGGGAGCGGTAATGCGGTCGCGCTCGGCGGCGTAACGGTCACAGCCACGCTCGCGTCAGGCGACAGCACGCTGAGTGGCACCGTTACCGTGGTGACGAATGCGTCCGGGAGCGCGGCCTTCACTGATCTCCTGATCACCGGCTCGATCGGCCCGCGCACGCTCGCTTTCAACGCCACCGGCTATGCGGGGATTACGTCGAACACGATCACGGTGATGGCGGGGACGGCAACGACGCTCGCGATCGCCACCCAGCCGCCACCATCCGCGCAGAGCGGCGTCGCGTTCGCGCCGCAGCCGACCGTGCAGCTGCGGGACGCGAGCGGCAACCCGGTCGCGCAGGCGGGCGTCGCGGTCGCCGCCGCGATCGCCTCCGGCGGCGGCACGCTCGGCGGCGGCACCACCGTGAACACCGATACCAACGGCGTTGCCACGTTCACGGACCTCGCCATCAGCGGCGCAGTCGGCCCGCGCACGCTCGCTTTCTCTGCCACCACGCTCACCGGCGCGACCTCCACCACAGTGACGATCACCGCCGGCCCCGCCGCTCAATTGATCCTGACGACGCAGCCGCCACCATCCGCGCAGAGCGGCGTCGCGTTCGCGCCGCAGCCGACCGTGCAGCTGCGGGACGCGAGCGGCAACCCGGTCGCGCAGGCGGGCGTCGCGGTCACCGCCGCGATCGCCTCCGGCGATGTCACCCTCGGCGGCACCACCATCGTGAACACCGACGGCACCGGGAAGGCCACCTTCCTCTACCTGATGATCACCGGCATTGTCGGCACCCGCACGCTCTCCTTCAATGCCACCGGATATGTGGGGGTGACCTCCACGGCGATCAATGTCACTGCGGGCACGGCGACGCGGCTCGTGATCGCCACTCAACCTGCCACCACGGCGCAGAGCGGGGCCGCGTTCGCGCCGCAGCCGACCGTGCAGCTGCGGGACGCGAGCGGCAACCCGGTCGCGCAGGCGGGCGTCGCGGTCACCGCCACCATCGCCTCCGGCGGCGGCACCCTCGGCGGCACCACCATCGTGAACACCGATGCCAACGGCCTCGCCACCTTCGCGAACCTCGCCATCACCGGGATCGTCGGCCCCCGCACGCTCAGCTTCTCCAGTACGGGGCTCACGGGCGCGACCTCGAACGCGATCGTCATCACGGCGGGTGCGCCGTCGCAGCTGGTCCTGACGACGCAGCCGTCGGCCACGGCGCAGAGCGGCGCCGCGTTCGGGCAGCAGCCGGTGGTGCAGTTGCAGGACGCGAACGGCAACGCGGTCGCGCAGGCGGGCGTCGCGGTCAGCGCCGCGATCGCCTCCGGCGGCGGCACCCTCGGCGGCACCGCCACCGCGACCACCGATGCGAACGGCGCTGCCACCTTCACCAACCTCGCCATCACCGGCATTGTCGGCACCCGCACGCTCTCCTTCGACGCCACCGGGTATACCACCATCCTGTCCGATAATATCGTCCTGAGCGCCGGGGCGGCGACGACGCTCGCCTTCACCGTGCAGCCTTCGAATGTAGTAGCCGGCGCGACGATCAACCCGGCGGTCCAGGTGACGATACGGGATGCCTCGGGGAACACGGTCACCACCGCGACGGATAGCGTGTCGCTGACGATCGGGACCAATCCCTCCGGGGCGACCCTGGCGGGGACGACGACCGTTGCGGCGACGAGTGGCGTCGCGACCTTCGCCAACCTCACGCTCAATCTGATCGGCAACGGCTACACGCTGAGTGCGAGCGCGAGCGGGTTGAATTCGGCGACGAGCGCTCCCTTCAACGTCACGGTCGGCGCGCTCGACCACTTCCGCGTCGAGCAGGCGGGCGGTGGCCCGATCGGCACCCGGGTCGCCGGGACGGCGTTCAACATCCGCGTCACGGCGCAGGACGCCTACAACAACACCGTGGGTGGCTTCACCGGCACGGCGAACTTCACCAGCACCCCTGGCGGCGGCATCTCCGCCGGGGCGACCTCGGCGTCATTCACCGCCGGGGTGCTCGCTTCGCACAGCATCACCTTCGGCACGGGCGGCACCTTCACCCTCACCGCCACCGACCCGGCGAGCACAAAGAGCGGGACGAGCAACAGCTTCCAGGTCCAGGCCGCGCCGGTCGCGCGGGATGACGGCCCGGCGGCGAATAGCACGCCCGGGAACGATCCCTACCATGCGACCTACAACGCCGCAGGCTTCACCATCGCCGCCACCCCCAGTGGCCTCCTCGCCAATGACACGATCGGCGAGCCTGCGGGGGCGTTAGCCACCTTCGGCGGGGGCAGTCTCGGCGGGACGGTGGGCGACCACCCTGCCGGGAGTACCGTGACCCCGTTGACTGTGTCGGGTTTCACTGGCGGCTCGCTGACCGTCAACGCCGATGGCAGTGTCGCCTTCACCCCGCCCACCGGATTCACCGGCAATTTCACCTTCCAATATGCGCTCACCAGCACGGCATCGAGTTCCACCGCCACCGCCACGATCGCGGTCGGCGCTCGCGCCTCCGCGACCAGCAAGACCTATGGGGGCGGGGATCTCATCCGCAACGTGACGCTCAACACGGCGGCGACCGCGGAGAAAGTCACCTTCACCGGTGATAATCCGACCTTCGCCGTCACGGCGGCCAGCGGCGGCACCGCGACGATCAATGCCGACGGCACCTACCGGTTCCTGCCGAGCGCCACGGCGGTGGCTGGCCCGGCGAGCTTCACCTACACGGTGACGAATGGCTTCGGGACGAGCGCCGCCGCGACGGTGACCCTCACGCTCTCCGCGCAACGCATCTGGTTCGTGGACAAGGGTGCCGCCGCAGGCGGGAACGGCACCCAGGCGAGCTCGTGGCAGGATCTCAACAATGTCACCGGCACGACGGCCAACGACGTGATCTTCGTGGCCGAGAACGCCACGGCGTATGGATTCGGCATCACCCTCCTGGGCGGACAGAAACTCATCGGCCAGGACGCCGCCGGCACCCTCGCCGCCGCCGCCAGCGTGACGCCCGCCACGCACCAGACATTGCCGACGCTCGACGCCGCGAACGTCACTAAGAGGCCGTTTCATAACCCCATAAACCAAAAGAAAAATGGCGTGATTGCTACAGACTTAAGGCGCATCGTAGGGTTATGAAACGGCCTCTAAGGTGCTGCTCCAGCCCGGTGCGGGTACCGCGATCACCCTCGGCGCGGGCAACACGCTCCGTGGCTTCACCATCGGCAACGCGACCACCGCCCTGACGGGCACCAACTTCGGCACCCTCACCACCTCCGAGGTGACGATCAATACAACCGGGCAGGCGCTCACCCTCAGTACCGGCACGCTCGCCGGGGGCTTCGTCGGCGTCACCTCGTCCGGCGGCACGAACAACATCAGCCTGACGGCGCTGGCGACGAGCGGCACCTTCGATCTGGGCACCGGCGCGCTCTCCGGGGCCACGGGGCGGGCGTTCTTCGTCAGTGGCGGGAGCGGGGCCTATACCTACGGGGGACGATCGCCAACAACGGCACCGGCATCGCGCTCAATACCGTCGCCACGGTCGCCTTCACCGGGGCGTTGACGCTGAACACCGGTGCCAACCCCGCCTTCAGCGCGACGGGCGGCGGCACGGTGACCACGAGCGCCACGACGAGTACGCTGACCACGACGACCGGCACGGCGCTCAACGTCACCAACGCGACCATCGGCTCGGCGGGGCTGATGTTCCGGAGTATCTCCGCCAACGGCGCGCCGAGCGGCATCGTGCTGAATAACACCGGGGCGAGCGGGGGGCTCACCGTGACCGGCACCGGTACGCCGAACTCCGGCGGCACGATCCAGAACACCACCGGCCCCGGTATCGCCCTGACGAATACGCTCAATCCGTCGTTCACCTCGGTCACGATCACCAACACGGCGCGGAGCGGAATCAGCGGCACTCAGGTCAACTCGTTCCGCTTCATCAATGGCACGATCGGTACTTCCGGGACCGGTGGCACGGTCGATGATTCCAACATCGCCTTCAACACGAACACCGGCGGTACGGAGACCAACCTGACCGGCACGGTGGTGATCACCGGGAATACCCTGACGAATGCCGCGTTTCACGGCATCGACATCTTTAACTACAACGGCACGCTGGCTGATGTGACGATCACCGGGAACACGATCACCAGCGCGACCGCCGCAGCAAGCTCGAAGGGCTCGGGGCTGCGCCTGATCGCCTTCGGTTCGGCGTCGACGGTGGCCAATGTGACGAAGGCGTCGCTCAGCAACAACACTATCTCGAACTTCCCGAGCGGTGCCGGTATCGTCGCACAGGGGGGCAACGCGGATGTCGGCGGCCCGGCGGGCACCTTCGGTACCGCCGGGAGCCCCACGAACCTGATCACGATCAGCGGGAACACCATCAGGGGAGAGAGCCAGGCCAATCCGATGGGCACCTACGCCATCCAGGCGTCGGTGAACGGCAGGGGACAGGGGAGCTTCGCCATCACCGGCAACGGGACCGTCGCGAATCCGCTGACCAATATCACGGGCAACGTCATCTCGCATGCGGCGCTCGGTCAGGTGACGGTCACCTCGACCATCTCCAACAATGTCATCGTCGCCAACCATACGCCAAACCTTCTCGGTAGTTACGGGATCAGCGTCGGGGCGGCCAGCACCTTCGGGAGCAGCGACGCCCCGAATCTGACGACGACGATCGCGAATAACGCCGTCAGTCAGACCGACGCGAACGGCATCATCGCCACCGCCCGCGACTCGAACGGGACCCTCAACGCCAAGATCCAAAACAATACCGTGGCCGCGCCGCTGGGCGGTACGCGCCCCGGTATCCGCATCGACTCGGGGTCCGCGAACGGCGATACCACCGTCTGCCTGAACATCAGCGGCAATATCAGCGCCGGTTCCAACGGGACGCAGGGGATCGGCCTGCGGAAGCAGGGTACGAACCCCAACGTGAATACCTTCGCCATCAACGGGATGGCGGCGACAGCGAGTCCGGGGGTGGAAAATTACGTGAACGGGCTCAATCCTGCCGGGGGCGGCACATTGCTCATCTCCGCGACGAGCGGCTTCAGCAACTGCTCGTTGCCGTAGTGTGGCGGTCTACGATCGCGAGCGAAGGGAGGGGATCACGATGGCCGAGCCATTTCTATCCGAGATCCGGATCATGTCCTTCAATTTCGCACCCCGCGGGTGGGCACTCTGCAACGGGCAACTCCTGCCGATCAACCAGAATCAGGCGCTCTTCGCGTTGCTCGGCACGACCTTCGGTGGCGATGGCCGCGTCAACTTCGCCCTGCCCGATCTGCGCGCTCGGACGCCGCTCCACGTCGGCAGCGGACACACCCTCGGTGAGCGTGGCGGGGAGCAGGCCCACACGCTCTCGATCAGCGAATTGGCTGCGCACACGCATAGCCTTAATGCCACCACGTCCGTCGCAACTACCGGCAGCCCCGCCCCGAGTACCATGCTGGCCCAGAGCAGAGGCTCGTTCCTCTATGGCCCAGCGACCAATCTCGTGGCGATGGCACCCGAGGCGATCGCGAATATCGGGGGTAGTCAGGCGCATCTCAACATGCAGCCGTTCCTGACCCTCTCGTTCTGCATCGCCTTGCAGGGCATCTTTCCATCCCCGAATTAGGAGGTGATCATGGCGCAACCCTATGTGGGCGAGATTCGGATGTTCGCCGGCAATTTCGCCCCGCAAGGCTGGATGTTCTGCGAGGGTCAACTCCTGGCGATCTCGGGGAACGAGACGCTCTTCCAATTGATCGGGACGACGTATGGCGGGGATGGGCAATCGACCTTCGGGCTGCCCGATCTGCGCGGTCGACTCCCGATCCATCAGGGGAACAACCAGGGGAACAACTTCACCCTTGCGCAGACCGGGGGGGCCGAGGCGATCACGCTGACCGTCAACCAGATCACCAGCCATGCGCATGCATGGCTGGCATCGAATAACACGGCGACCTCCACCGTGCCCCAGAATGCGACGCTCTCGCCTCCACCGGATGCCAATACCACGCCGTACGGCACGGATAATCCGCAGACAACGTTGAGTCCGCAGTCGGTCGCATCGGTGGGGGGCAGTCAGCCGCACACCAACTTCCAGCCGTACCTCTGCGTCGACTTCATCATCTCGCTCTTCGGACTCTATCCGTCACCAACGTAAGGAGCACTCGATGGCCGATCCGTTCGTCGCCGAAATCCGCATCTTCCCGTTCAACTTCGCGCCAAAAGGCTGGGCCTGGTGCGACGGTCAGGTGCTGCCCATCAGCCAGAATACCGCGCTCTTCTCGTTGCTCGGGACCACCTATGGCGGGGATGGGAGATCCACCTTCGCGCTCCCGAACTTACAGGGGCGCGCGCCGATGCATCCCGGGCAAGGACCAGGGCTGAGTCTGCACGATCTCGGGGAGACCGGGGGCAGCGACACCGTGACGCTGCTCGAGTCGGAGCTTCCGGCACACAGTCACGCCGTCAGCGCTTCACAGGCCGATGGCATCGAGCGGCGACCGGCGGGGCAACAGCTCGCCGCCGGTATCGGCGGTATCGCGGCCTACGCCCCGCCCGGGTCGCTGATACCAATGAGTCCACTCACCCTCGCCCCGGCAGGCGGCGGTCAGCCGCACAACAACCTGCAACCCTATCTCACCCTCTACTTCTGCATCGCCCTCCAGGGCGTCTTCCCGCCGCGCGGTTAAGAGGCGATCGGGTGGCAGGGGGAAGTGTGGGAGGCGGGACAGCATTGACGAGGCGCGTCACGACACGACCTGCGGAAGAAGATGATCGCGACTTCCTACGGCACGTCTATGGCAGCACGCGCGAGGCGGAGTTGGCGCGCGTTCCCTGGGGCGAGGCGGAGCGTGCGGCCTTCATCGCCATGCAGTTCTCGGCGCAACACCGCTACTATCGCGAGCAGTATCCGCAGGCCGACTATGCGATCATCATGCAGGATACCGACCCGGTGGGACGCCTCTACGTGAACCGGGGCGCGGAGGAGCTGCGGATCATCGATATCGCCGTGCTCCCGGCATATCGCAACCGGGGGATCGGCACCGGATTGCTGCGCGCGTTGCTGGCGGAAGCCGCAGCGGCGGGGAAGCCGCTGACGATCCATGTGGAGCGCTTCAACCCGGCCTTGCGCCTGTACGAGCGGCTTGGTTTCCGCGCCATCGCCGATAAAGGGGTCCATCTCCTGCTCGACTGGACGGCAGAGGCGCAAAACTCAGGCGAAGATCGCCTCGTAGCGCAGTCCCCCCGGCACCGGCCCGAGGGGGACCAGGAAGAGGTCAAACGTGCCGATCGTCTCATGCGCGAGGCGATAGATGCGTTGGGGCAGCGGGGGGGAGACCGGGCCGAGGAAGAGGAGCGCAAAGGGTGACCGTCCGCCAGGGGTGGCGGCGGGGCCGAGCGCGGTGACCTCGGCGAGCGTCAGCGTCAGCGTCGCTGTATCCCCAGCCTGGAGGGCGAATGATTCGCTCTGGTGCGGCGAGAAGGTCGCTATGGTGAAGGTCTCCAGCATCGTTTCCCTCCGTGTGCAGCACCGCACCGTCCGCCACCGCGACGCCGCTCCGCTATGCGGCATGATAGCGTATCGCCGTCGGCGGCGCAGCGTCCGTGGCCCGCGTCTGTGGCACATGCGGGTTCGTCATGAAGCGCCGCAAGTGCCGAAAAAGGTAGGGGGGAGATCGATGCAGATAGAGGCCAACGTCCTCACGTACACACGTCGCGACGTCCTCCGTGCGTCCGGGGTCATCGCGGCGGCGGCGGCGACGCTCCAAATCCTCCCGGTGGCGCAGATGAAGGGCGTTGCCCAACTCGCGCCGCTCGAACTCGGCGTGGTCTTGCCGCGCTCAGCCGCATATGTACACCTATCCGAGAGTATCCTGGCGGGGTTGCGATTGTATTTCGCACAGCACTCGGGGCGCTCCATCGCGCTGCGCACGCGCGAACTCGCGCCCGGCAGCGGCGCGATCGGTGCCGCTGTCGAGCAGCTCCAGGCGTCCGGGCCGCTCGACTTCCTGATCGGCATGGTCACCCCCGCTGTGGCGGCACAATTGCACGAACGGCTGGTCGCGAGCGGGACCGTCTTTGTCAACGCGACGGTCGGGGCCAATGTCCCACGCGAGATCGACCGCAGCGCCCACGTCCTGCACTCGTCGCTGGCGCACTGGGAAGCGAGCTGGGCGCTCGGGCGCTGGGCGGCGCAGCATCTGGGTCGGCGAGGAATCGTGGCAACCTCGCTGTACGACAGCGGTTACGACGCGCTCTATGCCTTCCGACGCGGCTTCGAGGGCGGGGGGGGCACGATCCTCGCGACGCACATCACCCATCTCGCCGGGGGCAGTTCGGACGATTCGGCGATCGCGCCGCTCCTCGGGCAGAACGCAGATTTCGTCTACGCCTCCTATAGCGGACAAGCGGCGGTCGACTTCGTACGCGCCTACGCGCGTGCCGGGCTGGCGACGCGCCTCCCGCTGATCGGCTCGTCGTTCCTCACCGATGAGGGGATTCTCGACGCACAGGGCGACGACGCGCTCGGGATCCGCACGGCGGCCACCTGGTCACCGGACCTCGACAACGTCGCCAACCAGCGCTTCACCACAGGCTATCGGGCGCAGACCGGGCAGGTGCCCGATATTCTGGCCGTCCTCGGCTTCGAGACCGCCCGCGTGATCGATCTCGCGGCGGGCGCGACAGGGACTGCGACCGTTCGCGCGGCGGGGCGCGCGGCGGGGCTCGCGGCGGGCCAGCTGCTGGGACCGCGCGGGGCGGTCGCATTGGATGTGGCGACGCGAGTGGTCTCCGGCCCCATCTATCTGCGCGAAGTGGGCGCGACCGCGACTGGCCCGGCGCACGCCACCGTCGCAACGCTGATTTCCCCGAACACCACAGACGCGGCGATAGCGGCCCTGCGGCGGAGCCCGAAGACCGGCTGGCTGACGCCCTATCTCTGTGGCTGACGCCTGCTCCTGCACGCAATATGCAGAGAAGTAAAGGGGAGGGTACGGTGCATCGCACACCGGTCAACCCCGACGATCGAGTAGCCGTGGGAAGAAGGCGATCCCCGGGCGACGAGGCCACGGCGGCACCGGCCAGCTCAGGTGCGGCCCGCTAGCGCCAGCGCACGATCGTGCGGGAGCGGATCGGGCGGAATATCGCCGATCGCAGGTGGCGCGGGTATCGCGACCAGCAGCCGATACAAGCCGAGGGCGTGGCGTTCGTGCAGCGCGATCCCCCAGTCCGCCCGTGACAGCAGCGCAGTCGTGTCGCGATCGAGATGGCAGCCGCCGCTGAGCCGCAGCCAGAGGGGGGCGCAGCGATCGATCGCGGCGTCGAGCCTCGGTCGGCCCGTGCGGGTGTGCTCCAACAGGAAGAGTCGCCCGCCGGGGCGTAGCACACGTCGGAGTTCGGCGAGGGAGGGCATCAGAAGCGGCGTGGGGATCGAGCAGAAGACGAGCGGCGAAACGACTGCGTCGAAGGCGGCGTCGGGGAACGGCAGCGCCGCAGCGGACGCCTGCACAAGGGCGTAGCCGCAGGGACGGGCGCGCGGCACGGCGGCGCGCAGGAGCGTGGCTGCGGGCTCGATGCCGGTGACACGGGCACCGGGACCGTAATGGCGCAAGTTGAGCCCGGTGCCTACCCCGATCTCCAGGATATCCCCGGCGAGCTGGCCGACGAGCCGCCGACGCAGGCGTCCCAGCCCTGCCAAGCCGAAGGCACCGACGAACGTATCGTACACCGTCGCCGCCTGTAATACCCCGCGCATATACTCGCCTTCTCCCAACGCTCCGCCCTCTTCCGCTCCTCGCGATGAGCGACATAACGCATATCTGATGCCATCTCGGGCGCGGGCGACAGCGCCGCCCGCGCTCGGCCCTCCCCGCGACCGTGCGACCGGGGCTCGAATCTAGCGGCTATCGCAGTGGGTGGGCCTGAGCGCCGCGCGTGTCGGCGTGGTGAAGGGAGCCGCGATCGACCGTCCGGCGGATAGTCCGGGACAACCGAGGGACAGCCAGGGGACGGTGGCGACGACCGGATGCGTGCGGTGATGCGGGCACGCGCGGCGGGGAATCGGGCCGTCCCTACCGGTGAACGGCGCAATATGCGCGGCGCGAGGATCGCGTCTCGGCCCTCGGCAGCAGCGTTGGTGCGGCCTCAACCCCGGTCCAGTTCCTCCAATACGGGCGCGAACGCCTCGATCCCGGCGCGATCGTTGGGCACGAGCCAGATTTGCATGTGCGAGATCCCGCCGCGCGCGTAGGTGCGGATCGCCTCCGCGATCTGTTGGGGCGTCCCCACGAGCGGTTCGACACCACCCGCGATCTCCTGTCCGAGCAGTGCGACGCGGACCGCGATCGTCCGCCCGAGGGTGCGGGGCTCGCGTCCGTGGGCGATGCAGGCGGCATCGATCGCGTCGCGCAACGGCGGAAGCACGTCGGGCCAGCTCCGCCCATAGCCGAGCCAGCCATTCCAGAGATCCGCGTACTGGGCGGTGAGGCGGAGCATGCGCTTGCCGGTCGCCAGGGTGCCGATGAGGATCGGTGGCCCGTTCGGGCGGGGGCCGCGCGGTTCGAGGGTGAGTTCGTGCACATCGTAGAACTGGCCGTGGAAGTCGCAGTAGCCGGTGCGCAGCAGCGTCGTGATGATCTGCAACGCCTCCTCGAAGCGGCTGACCGCGTGATCGAACGGGAAGCCGAACGCGCGGTGCTCGAAGGCGACATCGCCCGAGCCGAGGCCGAGGATCAGGCGTCCTCCGCTGATGGCGTCCAGCGTCGCCGCCATCTTGGCGACGAGCGCGGGGTTGCGGAAGTTCGTGCAGGTGACCAGTGTGCCGAGTTGCACCTCCGGCACCGCCATCGCCAGGACGGTGAGGAGCGTCCAGGTCTCCCAGGCCCCGGCGGGCGGCTGGTCTTCGACGCCGGGTGGCACCGGCCTGCCCGCCGTGATCCAGAGTTCCGCGCGCTTGACATACAGGTGGTCGGGGAGCCAGAGCGAGTCGAACCCGACCGCCGCCGCCAGACGGGCCATCGCGAGCGTCTCTTCCCAGGGATAGGCGTTCGGCAGATGCAGCCCGATCTGCAAAGGACGCTTGCGCGCGACGGGCGTAGAGAGCGGCGCGGCGCTCGTCATGGCGGAGACCCTCCTACGATCGGCGTTGACGGATGAAGAACCCGTGCCGGGGCCGAGGATACCATCGGCCCCGGTGGTTTTCAGACCGGACCCGCCGCAGTTTCACGGATAAACGGCCTGAGCGCCAGGGTAGCCCCTCGAAGGCGGCGGGATGCTCGTGGCCGAGTGCCGATACTATGATCACTCGAAGGCGACGAGTCGCGGTGACTGACGACTCGACCACAAGTATACGCCGATGCATGCGGCGTACAGACATCCTCCTCGTGCGCGGTTGTCCTTGCATGGCGTGGCACACCCGGGGCACGACTATCCGATCGGCCCGCTGGGGAGCACGCGCCCGGCGTAGGCGTGCTCCGCCACTCCGAGCGCCGCGGACCAGGACCGGCGCGGCACGGTTCCCGCTGTGGGTTGTTGCCAGCCGCAGATCCAGGGCGCGCAGCAATGGCAGCGCCAGAGGATATAGACCAGTTCACGGGGTCCGTTATTGCTCACGCCTGGCCGAGTTCGCTCCGCAACCGCCGCATGGTCCGTGTGTCGGCCCTCTCTTCATCGAGGAATCCGAATTATTACTCGTCACCCTCCCCGCTGGGGCGCGTATCCCCAGCAACGGTACGACAGCGAACCGTGCTGCGGATACGCGCCCCAGCGGCGGTGGTATCATCGACGGACGGCGGCGTGCCGGACCGGGCCAAGTCCGCCTCCGTGGCGTTCGAGCGTGGCACGATTGCCACCGTCTCGCGTGCGGCGATGTCGCGGAAGGTTTTCAGTGCCTGGGCCACGACCTGATCCATGTTGTAGTACTGGTAGGTCGCGAGGCGTCCGACGAAATGAACCGCCGCCGTCTGGTCGGCCAGCGCCTTGTAGCGGCGATAGAGCGTGGCATTCTCCGGGCGCGGCACCGGATAGTACGGGTCCCCTTCCGCGCGCGGGATCTCGGAGACAATACTCGTCTTCGCGTGTTCCTGGCCGGTGAGATATTTGAACTCGGTGATCCGCGTGTAGGGATGCTCGTTGGGATAGTTCACCGTGCCGACCGGCTGCGCCACCGGGCGATCGAGCGTCTCGAACCGGAATTCGAGCGAACGATACGGCAGCTTACCGTACCGGTAGTCGAAGAAGGCGTCGATCGGGCCGCTGTAGATCAGCGTACGGTAGGGGATTACGCCGTCGATGGCGTGGAAGTCGGTGTTGAGCATGACCGAAATATTGGGATGGGCCAGCAGGCGCTCGAAGAGGCGCGTATAGCCGTGGCGCGGCATCGCCTGATAGGTGTCGGTGAAGTAGCGATCGTCGCGATTCGTGCGGGTCGGGACGCGGGCGGTCACGCTGGCGTCGAGCTCGGAAGGGTCCAGCCCCCACTGCTTGCGCGTATAGCCGCGAAAGAATTTTTCGTAGAGTTCCCGCCCCACCTTGCCGACGACGACATCCTCCGACGTGCGGGCCGGTGTGCGGACTTCGGCTCGTGCCGCGAAGAATTCGACGAGTTCCGGGCCGCTGAGGCGCAGGCCGTAGAGCCGATTCACCGTGTCGAGGTTGATCGGGATCGGCACGAGTTGTCCGTCGACGCTCGCCAGCACGCGGTGCTCGTAGGAGCGCCAGGCGGTGAACTGCGAGAGGTAGTCGAACACATCGCGCGAGTTGGTGTGGAAGATGTGCGGGCCGTACTTGTGGACGAGGATGCCGGCGTCGTCATGGTGGTCGTACATGTTGCCGCCGATGTGGGGGCGCCTGTCGACGATCAGCACGCGCTTATCCAATTGACTGGCGAGGCGCTCGGCCAGCACGCTCCCGGCGAACCCTGCGCCGACCACTAGGTAATCGAACATCCGCCCCCCATCTTAATGCTCGAACAGGCCATGTCCTTTGGGTACCGGCCGCATCCCCGCCGCGTGGCGTGGACCGATGATAGACGATTGCGTACATGGCGTGCATCGCTGACGAGGGCTCGCAGCCGCCACCCAAACCAGCTGTCCCGGCACCGCGTGCGTCGCCACTGGGCATTCTTATCGTGGCGCGATGCGAATCACATGCCATACTGTGATATCGGGCATGGGCTGGAAAATCAGGGTTCTTCGCGAAATCCCACACCGAGCAATGGCGGCACACGTATCTGCAGGAAACCCTGAGCTCCCGGCCCGTGCAGCAGAGGCACCGGCGCTTCTCGACCCTTCAGCCTAGGGTACCACGAACCGAGCCTTTCGTGATGATGCTAGCGAGACGAGCGGCATCCATGTGCTGGCGGCGCGAGGAAGTACCGCAATGTCCCTGGTGTCAACGACTACCCGCACAATCGGTGGGGATGCGCGACAACGTCGGCTTCAATCCCACCCTCGCCATCCCGTGCACATCCGTTCTCCCGGCCTTTCCGGGAGTTCCTCGCCGAGGTCCGAAAACGCTACCGCCGTCCCACATTCATCGCCGAGAGCGGACGCTTGACAATCGCGGCCTGCTTCTATGCCGCATGGGGCGGGGCTGACCTCCTCCGCAGCGTCGATGCGGATTACCGATAATCGGGCCAGCCCCGGTCTTTCTCGGAGATGACGTGCGCGGGGTTCGGCCAGGTGATGGCGAATGCGGGATCGTCGTGGCGGGCCCCGCGATCGTAGCCGGGCGCGTATTCCTGCGACATCAGGTAGGTGGCCTCGGTCGCGTCCGCCAGGGTGATGAAACCGTGCGCGAAGTCGGCGGGGACGTAGAGCGCGGTGTGATTCTCTGCGGTTAATTCGATGCCGATCCAGCGCCGATGGGTAGGCGAGTCGGGGCGGAGGTCGACGATCACATCGTAGAGCGCGCCGCGCGTGCAGCGCACCAGCTTGGTCTCCTGGAAGGGCGCGGCCTGCCAGTGCATCCCGCGCAGCGTGCCTTTGGCGATGTTGAAGGAGACGTTGGCCTGCACGACCATGTCCGCGAGGCCATGCGCCACGAATTCCTCCCGATCCCAACTGCGCGCGAAGAAGCCGCGCTCGTCCTCGCGCTTCTCCAGTCGGACGATGTACGCGCCGGGCAGCGCCGTCTCCTCGAAGATCATGCCCCGTTCCAGGTAAGGTCGGCGGCGACCTGCTGCGTATCCAGCAGATAATCGAGCTGCATCAGGCGGGTGTAGGCGCGGAAGCGGAAATCGTCCGCCGAGAAGTTGATCCGCGCGAAGATGTCGTAGAGTTCCCGCGCGCCGAAGGCCGCGTCACGCTGGCAGCGGAAGGCCGGGAGACGCTCGTGGATCTTGTCAAAGGCGACGCGATAGCTGCGGTTGTCGCTGTCGTTCTTGCCGAAGCTGACGGTGCAGTCGGTGAAGACGGTCCCGACGATCTCGGCGATCTCGCGCACCCGGTAGTTCTGCGCGCTGTCGCCCACGTTGAAGATCTGGCCGCGCACCGCCTCCGCAGGCGCTTCCAGCGCGCAGGCCATCGCCTCGCCGATGTCGAGGACGTGGACGATCGGGCGCCAGGGGGTGCCATCGCTCGTCATCGCGATCTCCCTGGTCGTCCAGGCCAGGCCGGACAGATTGTTGAGGACGATGTCGAAGCGCATCCGGGGCGACGCCCCAAAGGCGGTCGCGTTACGGAGAAAAGTCGGCGCGAACCCTTCGTCGGCCAGCGGCGCGATGTCACGCTCGGCCAAAATCTTGCACTCGGCGTAGGTCGTCTGCGGGTTGGTCGGCGATTCCTCGGTCTTGAATTCGTCGGAGCCGACCCCGTACACGCTGCACGACGAGCTGTAGACGAAGCGCGGCACCCCGGCAGCCTTCGCCTTCTGCGCCAGCCCGACGCTGCCACGATGGTTGATCTGGCGGGTCAGCTCGGGGTCGTGCTGCCCGAGGGCGTCATTGGAAAGCTCGGCGAGGTGGACGATCCCATCGAAACCGCGCAGATCGTCCTCGGTGATCGCGCGCACATCCTTGCGGATCTGCGTCAGCGCCGCCGGATCGCCGTAGAGCCAGCCGTCCCGGTAGAAGCCGGTGTCGAGTCCGACGACCTCGTGCCCGCGCGCCGTCAGGAGCGGCGCGAGCATCGCGCCGATGTAGCCGTCCGTCCCCGTGACCAGTACCTTCATCTACCCGTTCCCTTCTCCCTACGGCACCTGGCGGTATCGCCGAGCGCTGAAACGGCGAATACACACACGATAGATAAGATCGCAGCACGGCCCCCCGATGGCGATCGATCAGCCCTCCCAGTGTGCGTCCTGCTGACGGCGGAGATCGAGCACGAGGTTCTCCTCCTCGAAGACGATCGCATCGCGCGGCACTGGCTGATCCTGGGCGATGTCGCGCGTCAGCCGCGCGTAGCCTGCCAGGCCGATCGGCAACAACCCTTCGGCGCGCGCCTCATCCGCCCGCACGATCAGGCCGTACGCGTGCTCTCCACCGATCCCATCCAGCCGTTCGCCCGCCCCGAGCGCGCGCTTGGCGAAGGTCGCCACCTCCGCCACCGGCGCACCGTTCGGCGCGACCGTCGCCGTACCGTGGAGGGCGGCGCGCGCGGCAGCGAGGGGGGCTTCGTAGTGGGCGAGCACGTAGGGGTCGTGGAAGAGATAGTACGGGCCATCGCCCATCTTGAGGTAGCGGAACTCCCGGCGGAACTGCGGCTCGTCGCCGTGGACGATCAGGAAGACCCCGCGCACCCCGCCGAGCGCGTAGTCCACGATCGGGCCGTGCGCGAGGAGGCCGTGCCGCGCGAAGTCCGCGATCAGGTTCTGCACCGTTGTTGCGGGGCCGACCATGCCGCGGGTCGCCGGGGGCATCCCGGTCGCGTTGGCGACCGTCGCCATCTCGAAGGCGAGCTTCGTCCCATCGGCGGCGGCGGTGGCGATCCACGGCTGGAGATCGTTGGCCCGGGCGAATTCGGCCTGCGTCGTCGGGGTCGCGTAGCGTTTCAGCACGCCCTTGCCATTCCCGGCGACGACCGGCGTGAACCCCAGCCCCACGCACCGCGCGTGGAGCGCCTTCAACATCCCCGGCTCGTCGCCCGCCACGTCGCTGTAGACGACCCCGGCCTCGTCGGCGAGGATCTTGAGGATCGGGCCGACGGTCACCTGCGTCTCGACGTTGGCGGCGACGAAGTGCTTGCCCCCCCGGATCGTCTCCAGCGCGAGCGTCGCCCCGACCAGCACATCGCCGGTCGCCTCCATCACCACGTCGATGCCGATGAGGTGCACCGGGAGGGCGAGATCGGCGGTGGCGACGTGCTGACCGCGATCGAGCGCCGCCCTGGCGGTCGCCGGATCGTCGGTGCGACAGATCAGCGCGGGCGCGATCCCGGCGACCAGCAGGGCGGCCTCGGCGCGCGCGGGGGTCCGATTCGCCGCCACCGCCGGGGTCAGGCCCGGCATCGCGGCGAGCCGTCGCACCAGCCCGGCACCGAAGAAGCCGGTGCCGACCACGGCGACGCGGATCGGTTGTCCCGCCCGTTGGCGTCGTTCCAGCTCGCCGAAGATATCCATCCTGATCCTTCTTGCCGCCCCTTGCCGCCTACGACAGGACGCGCACTTCGGGGATCGGGATGACGAACCGTGCCCCCCACTCCCGCGCGTAACCCAGCTGCGCCACGATCTCTTGCTGGAGATTCCACGGCAGGATCAGGATGTAGTCGGGCCGGGTCTCCGCGAGGCGCTCGGTCGGGTAGACCGGGATATGCGTGCCGGGCAGGAACCGCCCGTGCTTGTACGGGTTGCGGTCGACCGTATAGTCCAGCAGATCGGTGCGGATGCCGCAGTAGTTGAGCAGGGTGTTCCCCTTGCCTGGCGCGCCGTACCCGGCGATCGACTTACCCGCGCGGCGGGCCTCGATCAGGAAGGAGAGGAGGCTCCGCTTCGTCTCCTCGACCAGCACGGCGAAGCCTTCGTACCCCTCGATCCGGTCCAGCCGCGCCGCCGTCTCCGCCGCGCGGAGGGCGGCGATGCGCGGCGTCACCTCCCGCGATGTTTCGAGGGTGTGCCGCGCGTAGATCCGCAGCGACCCGCCGTGCGTCGGCAACTCATCTACATCGAAGATCATCAGCCCGTGCGCGGCGAAGACCTGCTCGATCGTGTAGAGGGAAAGGTACGAGAAGTGCTCGTGGTAGATCGTGTCGAACTGGTGTCCCTCGATCAGGCGCAGCAGATGCGGGAACTCGCCGGTGAAGACCCCTTGCGGACCGAGCAGGATCTGGATCCCGGCCACGAAGTCGTTGAGGTCGGGGACGTGCGCCAGCACATTGTTCGCGGCGATCAGGTCGGCGACCAGCCCCTCGGCCACGAGTCCCCGCGCCGTGTCGGCCCCGAAGAAGAGGGTCCGCGTGGGGATGCCCTTCGCGATCGCCGCGGCAGCGACGTTGGCCGCCGGTTCGATCCCCAGCACCGGGATGCCGCGCTCGACGAAGTGCTGGAGGAGATAGCCATCGTTGCTGGCAAGTTCCACGACCTGACTGTCGCCATCGAGGTCGAGGCGCGCGCTGATCATCGCGACGTAGTTGGCGGCGTGGCGGACCCAGCTGTCCGAGTAGGAGGAGAAGTAGGCGTACTCCGTGAAGATCTCCTCCGGCGGGACGTACGAGCGCAGCTGGACCAGCAAGCACCGCTCGCAGACACGGACGTGCAGGGGGTAGAACGACTCGGCGAGGTCGAGCTGCTCCGGCGTCAGGAACGTCTCGCAGAGGGGGGACATGCCGAGATCGACGAAGGTGCGCCGCAGCGGGGCCGCGCAGAAACGGCAGCGTGGCGGCCCTGGCAAGGTCGTCTTCGTCGTCACATCGTGTTCCGGCGCGGTGGTACTCGCGGTCACAATCCTGCTCCATTCAGGGTGGCGCGCGGCGCGCGGCCCCCGTCCAACACGTCAGATGACGACCTTGCGACAGTAGAAACCTTCGGCGTAGGAGGAGGGCGAATTCGCCTCCATCCCGCGCAGCCGCAGCAACCCGAGGAAGAGATCGTCCGTGAACCAGTGCTTGTTGCGCTGCGTGGCGAAGTGGCGCATCAGGATCGCCACCTTGCGCCGACAGGTCTCCTCGCTGAGGCGGATGAAGACATTCGGCTTGCCGAGGTCGCCATCGTACTTCGGGATCTCGTACTCGAAGATCAGGTGGTCGCGAAAAGTGTTCCAGGTCAGCTCGGCGACCAGCCGATGATCCTGGTGCGCGTCGTCGCGGCGATGGGTGAAGATGAGATCGGGGGTGAAGTCGCGCTTGGTCCCCTCGAAGAAGTCCTTGATCGCCGCCCCCTGATAGGGGAAGAAGCCATCCCGGAAACCGCCGCAGATGATCTCGCGCCGTGTGCCTTCGCCCAGGAGATCGTTCGCACTGGCGCGCGCCTCCTCGGCGCGCGCCTCGCCGCCGCTGAGGATGACCCAGTAGACGACACTGTGCGGGTGCTCGGCGAGCAGCCGGAGCAGGCTCCCGCCACAGCCGATCTCGATGTCGTCCGAGTGCGCGCCGAACGCGAGGATATTGAGAGGCTGCCCGTCTCGCCGTGCAAAGGTATCGAGCGCTGTCCCGCGCGATTGATCGAAGGTGAGCGCGTGCATCAACGGACCAGAAGCTCGGCTTGGGCGCGTTCCGGCTGCTCCCAGACCGCCCACGGCGGCTGGCCGCCCTCGAAGAGCGTTTGCAGATTGTCGCGATCCTTCAGCGTATCCATCGGCGCCCAGAAACCGTTGTAGCGGTGGGCGAGGAGTTGTTCCTGGACGATCAGCCGCCGGAAGGGAGCCTCGACCAATTCCTCGCCCGCCCCGATGTAGTCGAAGATGTCCCGGCGGAAGGCGAAGAAGCCGCCGTTGATCCAGACGTTGGTACTTTTGACGTCTTGGATGTCCGCGACGAGATCATTCTCCTTGAGCGAGACGAAATGGAAAGACTGGTTCGGCTGCACGCAGAGGAAGGTCGCGATCTTGTCGCGCTCCTGCATGGTGGCGACGATCTCGGGCAGCGGCGCGTCGGTCAGCGCGTCGGAGTAATTAGCGAGGAAGTATTCGTCGTCGCCGATATATTCCCGCACCGCCCGCAGGCGCTGGCCGATACTCGCCTTCAGCCCGGTGTGGACGAAGCTGATCTTCCAACCCCGGATGTCGCTTTTCAGCAGTTGGATCGAGCCGTCGCCATCGAGGACGAAGTCGTTGACGAGCGCCTCGTTGTAGTTGAGGAAGTAATCCTTGATGACGTGGGCCTGGTAGCCGAGGCAGAGGATGAACTCCGTATGCCCGAAGTGGGCGTAGTACTTCATCAGGTGCAGCAGGAGCGGACGATTCCCGATCGGGATCATCGGCTTGGGGGTGCGTTCGGATGCCTCGCGCATGCGGAGGCCCATACCGCCGCAGAAGAGCACAACCTTCATCGCGTATCCCCATTCCTTGCCTATCGAAGCGCGGAGAGCCATGCTCCCGGCGTTTCACCCTTGACCGCACATGTCGCCCGTACACAGCATGTGACGTTCATTAGCGTAACGCGCGCGGTAGAGAGTTGATAGAGAGAAGGGTACTCTACCGATGGAGGAAAAAAGTACCAGGCCAGCCCTGCCTGCGATGCCTGAAAGCAGCATAGCATAATGGATCGTAACTATTTAGCCCGGTCCCCAGCGGGTAGGATACCGCTGTGCGATGACACGCGAGGCGTTTGACGCCCTGGTGGCGACCACTAGACGCGCTCTACGCCCTGTTGCAGCAGGAGGCGCAGCTCGCGGCGCTAGACGGCGCGTGTCCAGACGGTGGAGGCGCGGGTGGGTGGGCACAGCCAGAACAGCCGTCACCCCCGTCGAGCGACGGGCCGCGCACGCCGCCGCACAGCCGGGGTATCTCGGGCAGACCTTAGAAGCGGTTGCACAGCCGTGGCATGCGCCTTGTAGCGTTGTCCGCATGAAAGTGCATGCATTGGTGAGTGATGAACTTTGGGCGCTCGTCGCGCCACTCCTGCCGCCCCACCCGGCGCACCCGCAGGGCGGTAATCGGCGGCTGCCCGATCGGCCGGCGCTCTGCGGGATCATCTTTGTGCTCCAGACCGGGATGCGCTGGAACGATCTGCCGCTCGAAGTCGGCTGTGGCAGCGGGTCTACCTGCTGGCGGCGCCTCCGGGACTGGCAGGCGGCGGGTGTGTGGCAGCGCCTCCACCAGGTACTGCTCGACAAGCTCGGGGAGGCCGACCGCATCGACTGGAGCCGCGCCAGCCTGGACAGCGCGAGCGTCCGGGCAAAAGGGGGGGCGCGGCGACCGGCAAGAACCCGACGGATCGCGGCAAATCGGGCACGAAGCGCCATGTGGTGGTCGATCGGGCCGGGATCCCGCTGGCCGCAGGGCTGACCGGGGCCGAGCGCCCGGACGCGACCGTCTTCGAGGCGCTGCTCGCCGCCATCCCAGCGGTCAGGCAGGCGAATGGGCGACGGCGCAAGCGCCCGGAGAAACTGCACGCCGACAAAGGGTACGACGTGCGCCGCTGCCGCCGCTTCCTGGCGCGGCGCGGCATCGGGATCCGCATCGCCCGCAAGGGTGTCGAGGATAAGGCGCGCCTGGGACGGCACCGCTGGGTCGTGGAGCGCACGATGGCGTGGCTTAACCATTTCCGGCGGCTGGCGATCCGCTACGAGCGCCGCGAGGATATCCATCAGGCGCTCCTCGATCTCGGCTGTGCCCTCACTCGGCTGTGCCCTCATCTGCCTCCACCGTTTGGAAGAGGCTGTGCAATGACTTCTTAGCGATGACAGCGACACCCGACACCATTATTACCCCTCACCGCCGCCAGTGCGCCCACTGTGGGGCGGCGCTGGCAGCGGTGATGCGGGGGCAGATCCACCATCTGCCCCCGCTGGCGCTGGCCATGACCGAGCATCGAGCCGCCACGATCCGTTGCTCACACTGCTAGTTCAGTTGTGTGACCCAGCGCCAGCCGTGGCCGCGCACCGCCTTCAGGTTGGGCAGGCTGGCGTACCAGCCGTCGAAAACGACGCACGCGGGCACGAAGCCGCGCGCCTTGGCGGTGTCGAGCATCGCCCGGAAGTGGTCGTTCTTCGTCAGACCATTGGCCTCCTTGGCGTAGAGGCGATCGCCGCACGGGCGCAGCACCTCGCCGTCGGTCCACGGCGGCGTCAAGAGGTTGATGCCTTGCCCCACGCGCCGATGTTTGCCCGACCAGGGGGCGGCCTCCGCCCACAGCGTCGCCGGATCGGGCCCCAGCCGGTGTAAGAGGCGGGTGCAGGCGTCGTGCGCGGGCGGAGCGCCCCCATGCGGCGGCGCGGGCGGCTTCCGTGCCGCTCGCCGCGCGGACTCGCCACCAGGAGATCGATGGAGTCCTCGGGCCGACACTTCGGTGCATTCATGCGCTCAATCTCCCCGCTCCCCGCCAGCTGCGTAACTCCGAAGCGTGAGATCTCGCCGAGAAACTAACGGGGGGCCTGCGCTGCGCTCCGTGATGTGGATCGGTACCAGTCCACCGTCTGCCCGAGCCCTTGGGCCAGCGGCGTCGCCGCGCGCCAGCCCAGACGGGCGTAGGTGCGGGCGGTGTCCGCCACCCGGACCTGCTCCATCGTCCGGTCCGGCAAGGCGCCGAAGTGTGGTTCGATCGGGACGCCGACCACGCCGACGAGTTGCCGCACGATCTCCCTGATCGGGGTCAGGACACCCGAACCCAGGTCGATCGTGTCGCCGTCGATGCCCGGGGCGTCGATCATCGCCAGCAACCCCTCGGCGACATCGCCGACGAAAACCCAGTCCACATCGCGACGGCCACTGGCGAGCTGCGGCGCGTCGCCCCGCAGGAGGGACAGGGTAACGTACGGGACGAGCTTGCGGAGATCCTGCTGTCCAGGGCCGTAAACCATGAAGAGCCGGGCGATCGTCACCGGTGTGCCGTAGAGCTGGTGGAACATCCGGCCGTAGGCGCTGGCGGCCCACTTGGCGGCGGCGTAGGGCGAACTGGGCACGGGGTTCTCCGGCCCTGCATCGGGTTCCTCCAGCGAGCCGATCAGCACGATCCGGCGGCAGCCGCTCGCGCTGGCCGCAGTCAGCAAGTTGATCGTGGTTACGAGATTATCGTGGAAGGTCGGCAGCACCAGCTCGAGTTCGCGCCCCCCCACCACCAGGCTGGCGAGATGGATGATCACGTCGGGTTCGAGGGCGTCGCACAGGCGCTGTGTCGCCGCCGCGTCGCGGAGGTCCGTCTGCCACCAACTCATCTCGCTCGCCTCCGCACGGCGCGGCACGCGGGAAACGGCATGGACCAGCGCCCCCTCCTGGAGGAGGCGCTGGCACAGGTGGGTCCCGATGAACCCGCTGGCGCCAGTGACCAACACCCGTCTTCCAGCGAAACGCCCGCCGCCACGCCTCGCGTCCACCCCTCACCCCCACCTGCGGGTGCTCCCGCAATAGCTCATGCGCCTCAAGCAGCTCGGCTGCCTGCTTGGCGACATCGAAACGCAAATCGGCACGATCTGCAATGTCAATCAGGGTGTGCGCGCCGTTGGCGAGGTCGACATCTACAGCAGCGTCAGCACATCGATGCCACCGTCTCCATGCCCGTCGATCGTACGGTACAGCCCGCGCTTACCCAACTGCGGCTCGCCCTTCGGGTGGAGATAGCGCCAGCCTCATCTCCGGGAGCAGCATTTAGTGGCAGCATAGGGAACCGTGACCGGGCATCAAGGGCAGTATACGGTCAGCTCGGAGGAACGTGCCATCTGGGAATCCCCGTGCGATGTTGTCCTCAGCCAGGAGGCGAACCGCAAGCCAGGATTCGGGATCGGCGGTTCCCCGATCGCCGAAGTCACGCGACGCCGTTGTGCCCTTCCGCCCCAGGGCACGGGCGAGAGTAACTGCCACTTGGGCGCGCAGGAGCGCGTCGGACGGACCGAAGCGCCCATTGAAATACCTGTGGAGAGCACTACGGGTCGTGAGTTGCTCCACCGCCTCTGCGAAGTCCGCTTCTCGCGGGACACCGGGGAGGATGACAGCGCAGCCCTACTCGCGGGAGGGGAGGGTGGGAGCACGATAGAAATCGGCAAAATGGGGAACAGGGGCAAGATGGTGTGTGTCGCCGACCACAAAAGCTGGCGCTCACGCCGTTCCGCGCGATGAAGGCGCATGTCGCGCAGGAAGGCGTGAGCGCCAGCGGAACCCGCGATGACTTCGTCATCGGCTACCGGATCCTGCTCACCGACGGCTACGCCGCCAACCCGCCCCCGGACACCTGACCGATGGCCCCCGTCGCGGGCGGCTCAAACAAGGCGAGGCGCGCACCCTGCTGGACCGTGTGACCGCGCACGAGGCGGAGACCCTGGCCTTCTTGCGCGATGCGCGCGTGCCCTTCGATAACAATCAGGAACAATCAGGCCGAGCGCGACTTGCGGATGATCACGTGTGCAACGGAATATCTCGGGCACGTTTCGCAACGTCACCGGAGCCGACGCTTTCTGCCGCGTTCGGGGCTACGTCGCGACGTTGCGTAAACAGGCACGCCATGTCCTCATCGCCCGCGACCTGACTCTTACCGGGCACCTCCCGCTGCCCTGTTTGGAGCCTGAATAGTCCCGTTGGATCAACGATACCGATACGCCCGAGCGATGTTGCCCCACGATGCGCGCCGCGATTCGAGGGGCCGCTTATCGCGATATCCAGGGGTCCGCTAGTGGTGCCGTTCGCCGGGCGAGGCGCTCGACCTCTCAGCGGGCGATCGGCAGCGTGAAACGGATGCGCGTGCCCCCGCCTGGTGCGCTCTCGGCCCAGATGGTGCCCTCATGGGCCTCGACGATGCCGCGCGCGATCGCCAGCCCGAGCCCCGCACCCGCACCGCGCGAGCGTGCCGGGTCGCCCCGGTAGAAGCGCTCGAAGATACGGGGCAGATCGCCAGCCGCGATCCCGCTGCCGGTGTCGCGCACCTCCACCGTCACCACGCCATTGGCGTGTCGCGCGCCGAGCGCGATCTCGCCCCCAGGCGGGGTGTGCTGGATCGCATTCTGGACGAGGTTGAGAAAAGCGCGCGTCACCTGCTGCGAATCGATCAGGACCGGGGGCGTCTCGCCCTCCACCGCGCCGATCAGGCGCAGATCCTTCAGCGCCGCCTGCGCGCTCATCCGTTCCAGCGCCTCCGAGAGGAGATCCTGGACCATCAGCGGTGCTCGATCGAGGTGCAGCGTGCCCGACTCGATGCGCGCCAACTCGAAGAGATCGTCGATCAGGGCGCTCAGGCGCTCCGTCTCGGTGACCATCAGGCCCAGGTACCGCCGCACCCCTTCGGGGTCGTCCACCACTCCATCATGGAGCGCCTCGGCGAGTGCGCGGAGGGAGGCGAGCGGGGTGCGGAGATCGTGCGAGACGGCGGCGATCAGATCGCGCCGGGCCTGCTCGGCCTCGTCGCGCACCTCGGCCAGCGCTTCGAGTCGCGTCGCCATGCTGTTGAACGAGGTGGCGAGCGATTGCAGCTCCGCGATGTCGTCCGAGCGGACCCGCGTCGACAGATCGCCAGTCGCCATCGTGATCGCCCCGGCGTTCAGCGCCGCGACGGCGCGATCGATCCGCCCGCTCAGCAACGAGGCGACCGCCAGCCCCGGAATGCTCGCGAAGAGCAGCAGGAGGATGAGCAAGCGCAGGTCGTGGGTGGAGATGAACATGAGGCGCGCGGTGAAGACGACGTTGAGGATCATGAAGAGCGGGCCGAGCGTGCCGATGACCATGATCGTCCGGCGCAGGCCCACATGCCGTAAACGAGTGTAGCGAATGGTGAGCCAGCCGATCGCGATCGAGACGCCGCCGGAGAAGAGCATGAAGGCCGCGATCATCAGGGTATCCTGCGCGCTGGCCCCGAGCCAGCGCAAGGTGAGGAGGGAGATGATCGCGACCGTGCCGACCATCACACCAATCTGCGGCAGCAGCGCGCGGTACGATGGCGTGTGGGTCAGGCGATCGTACGACGGCAACGTTCGTGGGTGAATCGATCCCATCAAGCACCGCTCGCTGATGAGCCACACGCCCGTACGGGCATGTCAGAGCTCGAATTTGTAGCCGACGCCCCAGACCGTCTTGAGGAATTGGGGACGCATCGGGTCGCGCTCGATCTTCTCGCGCAGGCGGCGGATGTGGACCGTCACGGTGCTGGGGTCGCCGTAGAACTCGAAATCCCAGACCTGATCGAGCAATTGCTGGCGGGTGAAGACGTGGCCGGGATGCCGGGCCAGATAGAGCAACAAATTGAACTCGCGCGCGGTCAGGTCGATCACCAATCCTTCGCGGCGCACGGTGCGCCCGTCGACATCGATCTGGAGCGTGCCAACGATCAGCGCCTGCCTCTCGGTGACCGGCGGGGCCGCGTGCGTCGCCCCGGTCCGGCGCAGCACCGCCGCCACGCGCGCCACCAATTCCTTCGTACTGAACGGCTTGGTGACATAATCGTCGGCACCGAGTCCGAGGCCGAGAAGCTTATCGGTCTCCTCGCCGCGCGCGGTGAGCATGATGATCGGCACCGCGCTCTCCTTTCGGAGACGCCGCGCGACCTCCAGTCCGTCGATGCCGGGAAGCATCACATCGAGGACGATCAGATCGGGGTGTTCGTCACGGGCCAGGGCGAGCGCGCTCGGGCCGTCACGCGCCACGCGCACCATGTACCCATCGCGGCGGAGATAGCGCTCGACGACATCGAGGACGATCGCCTCATCGTCGACGACGAGGATCGTCTCCCGCTGTGCCGGATTGGATTTCTGCCTCTCCGCCATGCTGCCTCTCCCCTGCCATCCCCAGCCGCGCCGCGATCCCGCGATGCGGGGCGGCGACATGGGCTCATTGGTCAGTATAGACAATACATCTTACGGAGCCCTTACGTCCGAAGGACAATGTCGGGGAAGTCCACGCGTCGATGCAGAAAGGCACCGCTATCGCCGCTTCGTCGCGTCGGAACGAGGAAAAGTGGCCACGACGACCCGCGTACCGCCATGCGCCAGATTACTTTGCTCCCACGGCGCAGAGCATACGTAACACTTTCGTAAGGAATTGCTAAGACTCTCGTAATCTTTGCGTAATTGCCAGGCAAGAACTCCCCCCTACAGTTGAATGCAGGTGCCCGTACCAACGACCGGGCGCCTTGAAACATCTACGCAACGCTCGCAGCGCGGGCCTGGAGGTGGCGGGATATGGACGGAGCGAGGGGCGCGCGCCCACCGGTTGGGGCACGGCCACGAGTCGCGGCGGTCATCCCAGCCTTGAACGAGGCCCCGGCGATCGATAAGACCGTACGGGGGCTGCGCGCGCTCGCGGGGACCGTGCTCGATCGGATCATCGTCGTGGATAACGGCTCGACCGACGACACCGGCGCGCGGGCTCGCGCCGCCGGGGCGGAGGTGGTGCGCGAGCCGCGCCGGGGCTACGGACAGGCCTGCCTGGCGGGGGTGCTCGCTGCGTCCGACGTCGCGATCATCGTTCTGCTCGACGGCGACGCCGCCGACGAGCCGACCGATCTGCCGCGCGTGCTCGCCCCGCTCCTCGCGAACGAGGCCGATCTGGTCGTCGGGGCGCGGGCGGCGTCGGGGCGCGAGGCGGGCGCGATGACCCCGCAACAGCTCTTCGGGAACGCGCTCGCCGCCCGGCTGATGCGCCGGCTCTACGGGGTGCGGGTCACCGATCTCGGCCCCCTGCGCGCGATCCGTCGCGCCGACCTCCTCGCCCTCGACCCGCGCGAGATGACCTACGGCTGGTCGGTCGAGATGATGGTGAAGGGCGCGCGCGCGGGGTATCGCTATCGCGAGGTGCCGGTCGCCTACCACCGGCGGATCGGCGTCTCGAAGGTTGGTGGTACCGTGCGAGGGAGCCTGCGCGCGGGCTGGTGCATCATCGGCACCGTCCTGCGCCACCATCGTTGGCAGGCCGGGGCGGCGACGGCGCTGCGGGAGGTGCGCTGATGTTGCCGCGCATGGGCCGCCGCGATGCCCTCTACGTCGCGGCCAAGGCCCCACGCCCCGGCTTGGCGAAGACGCGCCTCGGTCGGCGGATCGGTCACCCCGCCGCCATCGCCCTCTACAGCGCCTTCCTGCGCGACCTCGGCGCGCGCCTCGCGCCGCTCGACGCGCGGTACGGCTACAAGCTCGGCTGGTACATCACCCCGCCCGATGCCTGGCCGGAGATCGGGCCGCTGGTGGCCCCGCACGACACAGTTGGGGCGACGATCCTGCCGCAGGGGCCGGGCGACTGGACCGCGCGTCAGGTGGCGCTCTTCGCGGGCGCGGCGGGACGCGGCGAGCGGCGCACGATCCTGATCGCCTCGGATTCCCCCCAGCTGCCGCTCGCGACGATCGTTGAAGCGTTCCGTTTGTTGGCGGGACACGATCTGGTCCTCGGACCCGTCGCCGATGGGGGCTACTACCTGATCGGGATGCGCGGCTGGCACGATGTATTGGGCGGTATCCCGATGAGCACCGCCACGGTGACTCGCCAGATCGCGGCGCGAGCGGCGGAACGAAGCGTGTCGGTTGGCTGGTGCGCCCCGATCTTCGATGTCGACGAAGACGACGATCTCCCGCAACTCTGCCACGTGGCGCAGGAGCGCGACGATCTCCCGGCGACCCGCGCGGCCCTGGCCGCGTGCGGCCTGCTCGCGCGGTATGGCCCGCCGGTGGCGCAGCCGACAATGGCACCGACGCAGTCGATATTTCCCGGTAATGGAGGTTCCGATGATCACTGAGCACGCCCCCTCCCACGGCACGCGCAACGCGCGCGCGGCTGGACGATCCAGCGATCCAACCACTTTGCAGGCGCTCGCGCTCGGCGCGCTGGCGGGCCTGTTCGCGGCGTTGGCGATGACCCTGCTGATGGGCGCGATGCGTCTCTTCCTCGGCATCCCGACCCCGGCGGAGATGCTCGGCGATGTCTTCATCCCGCTACTGAATCTCGATCAGTTCTTCGCCCTGATCGGGCGCTTCGGTGGTGGGAGCGGGATCAAGCAGGTCGGGATCGGCTCGGTGCTGCTCGGGCAGGTCGTGGCCGGGACCGTGGTAGGGGCGATCTACGGCACCCTGGCCGCACGGGATGGCGCGCAGGGCGTGCGCGCGCGGCGGTTCATTATCGGGGCGGGCATCGTCGCCTGGCTGGCGACGACCATCCCCTTGTACATGGTCCTCCACACGAACTATCGCGGGCTCCCCGCCGCCCCCGCGACTGTGCTGACGATCGTCGGGCTGTTCATCACCTATGCCTTCTTCGCCCTGGTCCTCACGCTCGCCTATCGTGCGCTGACCGCGCGCCCCGCGAACGCGGTGCCCGGTGCCCCCCCCGCGGCCGCCGGGTTCGGACGGCGGGCGGTCATCGGCGGCGGGGCGACGCTCGTCGCGGCGGCGGCGACCGGCGGGCTGCTGCGCTACCTCCACGGTATCTCGACGCTCGGCTACGACGGCACGCGCTATCGCGGTGCCGATGTCCGGGCGATCACGCCGAACGACCGCTTCTACAGCGTGACGAAGAATATCCTCGACCCGGATGTCGCCCGCTCGGTGTGGCGCTTGGGCGTGGATGGCCTCGTCGCCAATGCTCGCACCTTCACCTACGAGGAACTGGCCGCGCTTCCGGCGGTGACGACCCAGGAGGCGACCCTCTCCTGTATCAGCAATGATGTGGGCGATGGCCTCTCCAGCAACGCCGTCTGGCGCGGCATCCCCCTGCGCGCCCTGCTCGCCGAGGTCGGCGTCGCCGGGACGTTCGCGAAAATCGTCTTGCACGGCTCCGATAATTACATCGACACGATCCTGCCCGACAAGGCGCTCGACCCCACCACCTTCGTCGCCTGGGAGATGAACGGCGAGCCGCTGCCGCCGCGTCACGGCTACCCGGTGCGGCTGGTGGTGCCGGGACGCTTCGGGGAGAAGAGCGTGAAGTGGCTGACGCGGATCGAGGTCGTGGCGCAAGATGAAAAGGGCTTCTACGAGCGTCAGGGCTGGGGGCCGACCTTCACCCCGCAGCCCTTCTCCCGCTTCGATGCCCCGGGCGACGGCCAGGCCCTGTCCGCCGGGGTCGCCGCGCAGCTGCACGGCATCGCCTTCGGCGGCGACCGGGGGATCAGCCGCGTCGAGGTCAGCACCGACGACGGGCGTACGTGGCGCGACGCGCGCCTCGATTACCAGAAGTCCGCTGTCGTCTGGACCCTCTGGAGTCTCGATTGGCAGCCGACGAATGCGGGCGCATACCGGCTGGCGGTGCGCGCGGTCGATGGCAACGGTGTCTATCAGACTTCCGACACGCGCGGCATCGTGCCCGACGGTGCGACCGGGTATCACCGGATCACGGTGCAGGTCAACGGCTAGCGCGATGTGGCGGGGGGCGACGGTGATACGCCGTCCCCCGGCGAGTATGGGGAGGCATGTGTGGTGGGACTGCGCGATAGCACCGGGCGACGCCGGGCGTTGGTGACCGGCGGGGCGGGATTGATCGGCTCGCACCTGACCGATCTGCTGCTGCGTGAGGGCTGGTCGGTGCGTATCCTCGACAATTTGGAGCCGCAGACGCACCGCAACGGTCGCCCCGCCTGGCTCCCCGAAGCGGCGGAGTTCGTCGAGGCCGACATCCGCGATCGCGCGGCGGTCGCGGCGGCGCTGCGCGACATCGATGTCGTCTTCCACCAGGCCGCGTACGGCGGCTACATGCCGGAGATGGGGAAGTACGTCGCGGTCAACAGCTTCGGGACGGCGCAACTCCTGGAGATCGTCCGCGACGAACGGTTGCCGATCCGTAAGGTGATCGTCGCCTCGTCCCAGGCGGTCTACAGCGAGGGTGCCGCCGCCTGCCCGCAGCACGGGCACTTCTTCCCCGCCACGCGCCCGCTGGCCCAGCTCCAGGCGGGCGACTACGCCATCCATTGCCCGCGCTGCGGGGCGGTGGCGACCCCGACCCCCACGGCGGAGGACGCGCCGATCGGCGGGGAGACGGTCTACGCGATCACGAAGGGCGATCAGGAGCGCCTGACCCTCACCTGGGGGCGACAGACCGGCATCCCCACGGTGGCGCTCCGTTATTCCTGCACGTATGGCCCGCGCCAGTCGATCTTCAATCCCTATACCGGGGCGATCGCCATCTTCACCGTGCGCCTGCTGAGCGGGCAGCCGCCGATCCTCTACGAGGATGGCGCGCAGACCCGCGACTTCTGCTACGTGGGCGACATCGCGCGGGCGAACCTGCTGGCGGCGGAGAGCGACGCCCTCGATGGCCTGCCGGTCAACATCGGCAGCGGGCGCGCGACGCCGATCCGCGCGGTCGCGGAGACGATCGCCGGGGCGCTCGGCGTGGCGATCGCCCCCCTCGCGCGCGGCGAGTTCCGCCCCGGCGAGATCCGCTACCTGACCTCGGACATCGGGCGCGCCGCCGCGATCGGCTACGCGCCGACGGTCGATCTGGCGACCGGGATCGGGCGCTACATCGACTGGATTCGCCAACAGGGGCCGATCGAGGACTACTTCGCGGCGGCGGAGGAGGGCTTGCGGGCGAAGCGGATCGTGCAGGGGCGCGCCACCGCGATCCGCGCGGCGCGCACGTCGGTGGCGAACTGACCGATGTCGTCCGTCACCCTTCGCCACGCCCTCGCGACCTCTACCCTCGGTGCGCTGGCCTCGCGAGCGCGGCACGCCGTCGGCTCGGGTTGGCGGCAACTGGCGTCGCTCGACCGCCCCGAGCGCTCCCGGCGCTCGGCGCTGGCCGAGCTGGGCGTCCTCGCCCTGCTGGGTTTGGGGATCGTCGCGCTCGCGGCGTGGCTGGCGCACCCCCCCTCCCTCCCCGCGCACCCGCAGCGCTTCCTGATCGTCCTGGTGGCGCAACTGGTCCTCTACGGCGCGGCGGCGGTGTGGGTCTGGTGGCGGCGCGTGCCGACCCGTGGTGCGCTGGCGATCATCGTGCTCGTGGCGGTGGCGGCGAGGCTGGCCTTCGCCATGCAGGCCCCCACCGCCTCCGACGACATCTACCGCTATGTCTGGGACGGGCGAATTCAGGCGGCGGGGATCAATCCCTACCGCTACGTGCCGGACGACCCGGCGCTCGCGGCCTACCGCGACGAGGCGATCTTCCCGCACATCAACCGGCGCGCGGTGCCGACGATCTATCCGCCCGCGGCCCAGGGGGTTTTCCGGCTCGTCTACGCCCTGCACCCCGATAGCGTCCCCTGGACACGGCTCACCTTCGTCGGGTTCGATCTGGTGACGATCCTGGCGCTGAGCGGGCTGTTGCTGCGCCTCGGCCTGCGCCCGGAGCGGGTCATCCTCTACGCCTGGCACCCGCTGCTGATCGTCGAACTGGGGCACAGCGGCCATGTGGACGTCGTGGCGATCTGTTTCCTCGTCCTGGCGCTCCGGGCGCGGGTGGGGGCGCGCCCCTGGCAGGCGGGCTTCCTGCTCGCTTGCGCGGCGCTGACCAAGTTCTACGCGATCATCGCCCTCCCGGCGCTGCTCGACCCGCGACGGCGGCGCGATCTGCGCCTGCCGCTCGCCTGCGTCGTCACGATCGGCCTCGCCTACCTCCCCTTCCTCGGCGTCGGCGGCAAGGTCTTCGGCTATCTCGGCGGCTACGTGCAGGAGGAGGGGATCGCCAGCGGCGACCGCTACTATCTCCTCGGCCTGGCGCGCGGGCTCTGGTCGCGATTGCCCGCCGCGCTACACCGCCCGAGCTGGTCGGGCTTCCCCGATGCGGCGCAACTGTACAGCGGCCTGCTGGTGGCGGCGATGGGCGCGCTCGCCCTTTGGTGCTGGACCCGCCCGCTGCCTTCGCCGCGCGCCATCCCGGCGCGCGCGCTCCTCCTCTTCGGCGTCTTCATCGCCTGCACCACGCCGACCTACCCCTGGTACGCGCTGCTGCTCCTGCCGTTCATCCCCTTCGTCGGGCCGCGCTTGCTCCTCCCCGCGCTGGCGATCGTCAGCGCCGCAGGCTTCCTCTACCTCCAGTGGTGGTGGCCCGGCACAGGTGGCTGGTCGCGCGCACTCGCCTACGGGCTCGGCCCAGTGGCGCTGGCGATGACGGCGCTCATCGGGCTGGCGCGCGGGCGGCACCCGCGCCCTGCGCCGGACAGGAGACCGCGCGAAGCGGAGCCAATCAGCCTCTTCGACCGCTTCCCGTGGATCTACAGCAGTTGCCGGGAGTGGTTCTTCCGCGACCACACCAGTCAAATTGTGGCGGGTCTCTGGCCCGCCGGTATGCCCCGCGCGCACGAATACTTCCTCGAGATCGGTTGCGGGCCGGGCTTCTACGCGCGGCGACTGGCAGGGCGTTTCGATGGGCTGCGGGTGATCGGTCTCGATCGCTCGGTGGCGCAACTCGGCCACGCCCGGCAGCGCGCGACGGCGCAGGGGCTCACCAATTGCCGCTTCGTGGAGGGGGATGCGCGCGCACTCAGGCAGCGGAGCGGATCGATCGACGCGATCGTCGTCTCCCGCCTCTTCACCGTCCTGCCCGAGCGCGAGTGTGCACTGGCCGAGATGTATCGGGTGTTGGGCCCCGGCGGTCGCTGCTTCATCGCCGAGCCGCGCTCGCGTTTCTGGACGGCGCTGCCGCTGCGCGCCCTCTGGCTTTCGGCGACGGTGGCGCGCGCGTTGCACGGCGAAAGAGCCTCCTATCGCGAGCCCGCACGCGCCACCGTGCTGACGACCGCGGAGTTCGACGGGCTCGTCACGTCGCAGCCGTGGTGTGCGATCGCGCGGTGGGAGGATCGGCAGTATCACTACGCCGTCTGCGAGAAGCGGCTCGCCGCGCCCCTCCCGATGGCCCTGGCGCTGGCGGCGGATTAGGGTCATCAGGGTGGCGTGACGACGCTAGTCGACACGATCGCGATGCCTGGCATGATACGGTGAGTGGGGCGACAGGCCGCCCGATGGCGTCAGCGGATGCGCGTTATCGCGAATGATCAGGAAGTAGGCAACCTGGGTGCGAGTGTCGGGGACCGATCGGGCGGTGGTGTGGACCGGATTGCGCCGCGCCGCGCCGTTCTTTGCGGCGTCGGCCCTGCTCCTGCTCGGCTATTGGCTCCATGCGCCCGGCGTCGCGCAGATAGCCGACTACCAGCGCGCGAGCTACGAGGCGCTGAACTACTCCGACATCATCTGGTTATACCTGCGCGACGGCCTGAGCGCCCATCCGCGCCCATATCTCGACTACCGGCTGGAATACCCGGCGCTCACCGGCGGGTTGATCTATCTCCTCGGCTATGCGCCCGATCTGCGCGCCTACTTCGCCCTGAGCTACGCGCTCCTCGCCTGCTGCGCCCTGACGACGATCGCCCTGATCGGTCGCCTGACCGGCGCACGCCCCTGGTATCTGGCCGCCGCGCCGGGCCTGCTCCTCTACACCGGCCTCAACTGGGATTTCGCCGCCCTGGCGGCGCTGGCGCTGGCCTTGCTGGCCTATCAGAGACGGCGCGACGTGTGGGGCACCCTCGCGCTCGTGCTGGCGGTCTGGCTCAAGTTCTTCCCGATCGTCTTCCTGGCGGCGATCGTGATCGAGCGGGTACGGGCGCGCGAGTATCGGGCGGCGGCCACGATCGGCGGCCTCTTCATCGGCGGCAGCGTCGCGATCAATCTGCCGCTCGCCGTCCGGCACTTCGATACCTGGGCCTACTTCTTCGTCCTCAACGCCTCGCGGCGCCCCGAGCCGAGCCTGTGGACGTTGCTCCCGTCATATTCGACCGTCCAGGTGGGCATCGCGAGTCTGGCGCTGCTGCTCGGCGGGGGCCTGATCTGCGCGGCCCTGGCCCTACGGTCGACGGTGCCGGCGACATTGCCGCTCGGCGGGGCATTGCTCCTTTGGTGGCTGTTCACCAACAAGATCTACTCGCCGCAATACAGCCTGTGGGTCTATTTCGCGCTCGCGCTCCTGGCTTCCGCCGCCCCGCTCTGGCGCGCGTTCGCGTTCTACGATCTCGCCTATTATTACGCCTCGTTCCAAATCCTCTTCACTTCGACGTTCGCCGGGCCGGACGAGATTGGGCAACTGATCGCGTGGCAGGCGCGCCACCTCCTCCAGCCGCTCGTGGCGGTCCGGTTACTGTTACTGTTGCTGCTGATCGCCGGGGCGGTGTGGCAACTCAGTCGAGGGGTGCGGTGGCCGAATTGGGCAGCCGCGAGGGGGTGGATACTTGGCTTCTTCCGCGTACGGAGCCGGGGCGCGTGACGGCTGCGGCGCAACCGAGCGACGACGCCCAGGCTTGGGGGTGGGCGCGGATAAAGCCGGGAGGCGGCGCGGGTTAACTTCCCCGGCTTCTCGTTGCGGCAATCTCGCTCAGTCGGCCAGCGATGGGAAGGGGTTGCGGCTCGCCTCGCTCAGCGATGCGGCGAATGGCCCCCCCACATAGCTGAGCGCGCCGCGCAGCAGCGTGGCGGCGACGATCGGCAGCCCGCCGTGCTCCTCGACCACGATCAGGTCGGCGCGCAGCCCCGGCGCGATGGCCCCCCGGTCGCCCATGCCGACCGCCCCCGCCGGGGTGGCGCTGATGAGGCGGGTCGCCGTCGGCAGGTCGGCGAGGCCGCGCTCGACGATCAGGAAGGCTGCGGCGAGCAGCGAGGAGGCGTGGTAGTCGGCGACGAGGATGTCCACCAAACCGTGCGCGAGGAGATCGAGCGCGCTGGCGTTGCCGCTGAGCGACCGCCCCTGAATAGCGTTCGGCGCGCCCATCGCGATCAGCATGCCGCGCTCGCGGGCACGCTCGGCGGCGGCGAGGGTGATCGGGAACTCGGCGATCGTGCAGCCGATGTCGCACATCAGATCGATCCGCTCCGGGGTATCGTCATCGTGCGAGCTGAGGATCATACCGTGCCGCCGCCCCTCGGTCGCGATCCGTTCGAGCATCGTCTCCGCGAAGTCTTCGCTGGCGGCGGCGCGGCGCAGGCGCTCGGTGATCACCGCGTCCACTTCCGCTTCGGTCGGCGTGCCGCTGATGAAGCTGCGCGCGTAGGCGCGGTAGGCGACGAGATCGTTGAACTGCCCCTGGCCGGGCACATGGTCGTTGATCGAGACGAAGGGGATGGTGGCGAAAGTGAGGGCGTCGAAGAGGGCTTCGAGCGCGTGTGGCGTTCGCACGTCCAGCCGATGCAGCACCCGATTATCGATCGCGGCATGGGGCGCGTCCCGCAGCGCGGTGACGACCGCCGCTACCTCACCCGCGTACTCTACTTTCCTTCCGATATCTTCCCGGTTGGCGAAGTAGACGGCGTGGAACTCGGTCGTGACCCCGGCGGCGGCGAGCTTGCGATCGAGGTGTAGCAGGGCGAAATCGCGCTCGAAGGCGGCGCGCGGACGCGGGGCGATCTCTTTCTCCAGTGCGTCGTTGTGCAGATCGACGATTCCCGGCAGCAGCAGCCGTCCGGCGAGATCGCGAACATCGGGGGCGGCGGGGTAGGTGCGCGCGGACACCTCCGCGATGAGCCCGTCTTCCACCGCGACGGTGCCGCCGTCGATCACCGCCTCCGGGGTGACGATGCGGGCATTGGTCAGCAGGAACCGTTCGGTCATAGCGCCCTTTTCCCTCCCTGCGGCTCAGGCGACCGCTGTTGTTCTCAGCCCGGTCGCCGTCGCTGCCGGTCCTTCATCGATCAGTCGCCCCTCGGCGATGTGCAGGTAGCGGTCGGCAAGGCGACGTAAGACGTTGAGATCGTGGAACGTGCCGACGATCGTCGTCCCCGCGCGGTGCGTCTCGCGCAGGAGTTCGAGCACCGTCTCCTGGTTCGTCGCGTCGAGCGCCGAGGTCGGCTCGTCGAGCAGGAGCAAGCGGGGCGGCGCGATCAGCGCGCGGGCGATGTTGACCCGCTGTTGCTCGCCCCCCGAGAAGAGCACCGGGTAGCCATCGAGCAGATCCTGCGGCAGCGCGAGCCGCAACAGCAGGGCGGCGGCGCGCTCTTGTGCCACCGCGCGCGCGACGCCGCGCCCGATCAGCGGGCGGGCGACGAGATCGACCGCCGTGACGCGCGGGGCGGGGCGGAGGAACTGCGAGACATAGCCGAGTTCCGCGCCGCGCAACGCCAGGATCGCATCATCGCTGGCGCTTGCCAAGTCGAGCGTCGTACCATCGGCGCGCGCGTACGTGATCGCCCCGCCGGTGGCGAGATAGGTCCGGTAGAGGCATTTCAGCAGGCTCGACTTCCCGCCGCCGCTCGGCCCCAGGATGCCGATGAACTCCCCCGGCGCGACCGTGAACGAGAGGCCGCGCAGCGCGACGACCCGCTTCCCGCCGAGCACATGCAGCACGAATTCCTTGCGTAGTTCGCTCACGGTGAGCAACGGCGCGGTGGACATGAATACCTCCTAGTGGGCGGAGTGGGCCAGTGGGCGAAGTGGGCGAGAAAAGAGAACGTGATTAGCCGATGGTGCTCGGTGTACTCCGACGCTCCCTACTGGCCCACTCGCCCACTGGGCCACTCCGCCCACTCGCTACACATTCGCCGAACTGACCAGCAACTGCGTATACGGATGCTGCGGGTCTTCGAGGATCTGGTCGGTCAGGCCGGACTCCGCGACGCGGCCATCCTTCATCACAATCGTCCGCTCGGCGAGCAGGCGGATCACACCGAGGTCGTGCGAGACGACGATCATCGCGATCCCGGATGCCGCCTGGATCTCGCGGATCAGGTCGAGGACGCCCGCCTGGACCGAGACATCGAGACCGGTCGTCAGTTCATCGAGCAGGAGGAGCGAGGGGCCGTTGGCGAGCGCCTTGGCGATCTGGACCCGCTGCTGCATCCCGCCGGAGAAAAAGGCCGGCAGATCGTCCATCCGCGAGGGCGGCACCTCCATCCGCCCGAGCAGCGAACCGGCGCGCTCGCGGATGTCGGCCACGCGCCGCCACTCGGTCGCCATCAGCCGCTCCGCCACGTTCCCCCCGGCGGAGATACGGAGGTTCAGCCCCTTGTGCGGGTGCTGGTAGACGATTCCCATCTGGAAGTTCCGCAGGGTACGGCGCTCGCCGGGGGTCGTGTCGAAGATGTCGCGCCCCCCCCCCTCGAACGAGCCGAGGTGGGCCGTGCCGCCCGATGGAACCGTGTCGCCGTAGAGACAGGCGAGCACGGTGCTCTTCCCTGAACCCGACTCCCCGACGATGCCGAGCGTCTGCCCGGCGTGGAGGGCGAAGCCCACCCCCGCGCAGGCGACGATGCTGCCGCAGCGGGGACATTCGTTGGTGCCGTGCGCCGGTCCGGTCAGGTCGTAACACCCTTCGCAGCCCCGTCCGTAGCGCTTGGTCAGCCCCGCGACCCGTAACAATGGCCCTGCGCTCATCGTTCCTCCATTGGCGAGTAGCCAGTAGTCAGTGGCGGTGGGGTTACGAGCACAGCGCCAACAGCGAACCTTCCTGACTACTGACTACTGACTACTCGCCCATCGCAATGGGCCGTATCCGAGCAACTGTAGAGACGGTCACCGCCGTCGAGGATGATCTCGTCGAGATAGGTGTCGGTCGCGCCGCAGCGGGCGCAGCGCTTGCCCTCGAAGCTTTCCACGCGGAACGGATAGTCCTCGAAGTCGAGCGGCACCACATCGGTGTAGGGCGGCACGGCGTAGATGCGCTTCTCGCGCCCCGCGCCGAGCAGCGTCAGCGACGCCGACTGGTGCAGCTTGGCGATGTCCCAGCGCGGGATCGGGCTCGGCGACATCACGTAGCGCCCGTTGACCAGCACCGGGTAGCCCGAGGCGCGGCTGATCTCGCCGTTCGTGATCACATCCTCGTAGAGGTGGACCCAGACGCGCGTGTAGTCGGCCTCGGCGTGCAACTGGCGCGTCACGCTCTCGCGCGGCTCGACCATCCGCAACGGCTCCGGCAACGGCACCTGCAAGACCATGATCTGGTCGGCGCGTAACGGCTCCTCCGGGAAGCGGTGGCGCGACTGGATGATCGTCGCCTCGGCGGTCTCCCAGGTGGTGGCGACGCCGGGCGCGGTCCGCTCCACGAGGCGGCGGATGTTGACCGCGTTGACCCCCGCATCGGTCCCCTGGTCAATTACCTTCAACGTGTCGCCCGGCCCGATCGTGGCGAGGGTCACCTGGAGCCCGCCACTCCCCCAGCCGCGCGCGATCGGCATCTCGCGCGAGCCGAACGGCACCTGATAGCCGGGGATCGCGACCGCCTTCAGGAGGGCGCGGCGGATCTCGCGCTTCGAGACTTCGTCCAAAAAGGCGTAATTGTATGCCGCTGGCTCGCCCGCCAGCGCGGCGAGGCGGGGCCGGGCGGTGGGCGGTGTCGTACTCATCACGCTCCTCCACGACCGGCGGTGGAACCGGCCAATTGCGCCAGGCGGCGGAAGCGCACCCGATCGAGCGCCGACTGAAAGGTGACATAATGCGGCAACTTGAGGTGCTCGACGAAACCGCTCGATTCGAGCGCGTCGCAGTGCGAGAGGACGAACTCCTCGTCGGTGGCCGGGCCGGTACCTCCCGGGATGTTCATGCTGGCGTCGATGATCGACATCGCGATCGCCTTGCGCTCGTGCCGTCCGAAAGCGATGCCATAGCCGAGATCGAAGCGGGCGCTCGTCTCGCCGGTTCCGTCGTTCGTCGCCGGGCCGCCGACCCCGCCCCCGGCGGTGTGGTTGATCATCTCCACCTCGGTCAGGTTGACCGTGCCGAGGACGACCGGATCGCGCGTCAGGGGATGCTGGATCTGGATCGGCAGTTCGCCGGAGCGCAACTCCGCGATCGTCGGGTGCGCCCCGCCGAGGCCGCGCTGTGCGCTGTAGCCGATCGCCACCATGAAGCCGGTCTCGCCGCGCGCCAGCGCCTGGAGGCGGGCCGAGCGCGGCGCGGGGAAGCGGAGGGCGTCGCGCGTGATGTCCGCCGGTTCGGTCGGGTCGTCGCTGATCGGGTGGATCAGCCCCTCGTCGCGCAGCGCAGCGACGACGCTGGGGAAGTCGGGCCAGGTGGCGTCCTCGTTGCCCGCGATGGTCGTCGGCGGCGCGGCGAAGGCGCCGTCCACGTCGAGCAGGCGCTGGGTGTAGTCGCGCGTGCGCCCGAGTACCTGCCCGCCCGGAATGTCCTTGAACGTGGAGGAGATCCGCCGCAGGATGCGCATCCTCCGCCCCTCGGCGGGGAGGGTGTAACCGAGGCGCGGTAGGGTGGAGCGATAGGCGCGAAGGAGAAAGGCCGACTCGATCGGGTCGCCCTCCGCCTGCGCGATCGCCAGCGCCGCCAGTTCGGGGGCGTAGAGACCGCCCTCGCCCATCACCTGATCGATCAGGAGTCGCGCACCGCGCCCGACCGCCGCCGGGTCGAGTCGCCCCGCGCGCCCGCCGATCAACGCCTCCGCCGCCAGGATCGCGTCGAGTCCGCCTTTGACCGCCGTATAGCCCATCGTGACCTCCTCCGGTCCCGCTTTTGTGCCGCTAATTCGTCACGATCGTCGTCGTACGCGGCAGGCCAAGGATCCGCCCCACCGGGTCGAGCAGCAGGAGATCGAGCCCGCTCGGCCCCTCCGCGTTCGCCTCGTCGCGCGCTGTCAGTTGCGCGGCGTCGAAGGTCGGCAGCGTCTGCCGCAGCGTGCCGGGGATGCCCGCGCCGGTCAGCGTCACCGGCAGCCCCTCGCCCCCGGCGAGCGCGGGGACGAGCACCAGCAGGGTCGCGCCCTCGTCCGGGAAGGCGAGGCTGCCGCGCTTCGGCGTCGTGATCATCACGGGGGCGAGCGGCCCGCAGACGAAGAGGTAGTCGGCCTCGGCCTGGGGGGCGGGGCGGCTGCCGGTGGCGGCGTGCAAGAAACGGGTCAGCGCCCCCTCAGCGCCGTCGGCTCCCCACCCGCCCGGCACGACCGCGAAGGTGACCTCGTGATCGAGCAGCGTCAGCGCCACGGTCGCCAGCGCGCGCGCTTCCGGCAGGGGGCAGCGCGGGTCGGTCGTCGGCAGTTGGCCGACGCTGCCGGGCCGTGCCAGCGCATCGAGGATGACACGGAAGGTGGTCTGGCTGTCGGCGACCGGCGCGAAAGGCGGGGTGGCAGCGGTCGGGCTCATGGTGATTCTCCTCTGCGCGGTGACGAGTGGTGCGGGGCGTGACCCTGGCCGCAGGCGGCGCTCAGCCGTACGTGGCGAGAAAGGTGGCGAGGTCGTTCATCTCGGGCCAGCGCGCCTTCAGGGTGGCGCGGTCCCAGTCCCACCAGGCGATCCGCAGCAGGGCCTCGGCGATCTCGCGCGGGAAACGCTCGCGGATCGGCCTGGCGGGGACGCCGCCGACGATCGTGTAGGGCGGCACATCCTTGGTCACGACCGCGCCCGAGCCGAGCACCGCCCCGGTGCCGACCGTTACCCCCGGCATCACGATCGCATTGTGGCCGATCCAGACGTCGTGCCCGATCGTGACACGGTGCGCCCGCCGCCAGCCGAAGAAGTCCTCGTCGTTGTGGTCGGCGAAGCCGTAGTCCTTGAGACGGTAGGTCGCGTGGTGCTGCGTGACGCGCCACATCGGGTGGTTGCCGGGATTGAGGCGGACGTGCGAGGCGATCGAGCAGAACGTGCCGACATCGCTGTAGATGATCTGCGCGTCCCCGGCGGTGTAGCTGTACGCGCCGAAGGTCGATTCGTGGATGCTCGTGTTCGGTCCCAGCGCCACCCAGCCGCCGATCGTCGTGTCGTGGACCTGGGCGCTCTCGTGGATGGTGTACGGCTCGCCGTCCGCCGCCCGCAAGGTCTGGTAGCCCGCCTTCATCGTCATAGCGTCATCCCTCCCGCTGGTCCGGCCCGGCCCCGCCTCAGCGCATCTCGTCGAAGGCGACGCGCGTGGGAGCGACCGCGCGCCAGGCGGTTAGTTGGCGCGCGCGCTCGGCCTCCTCGCACGCGCCGAGCGCCGCCTCGATCGCCGGGGTCAGTGGGTGCGCCCCCTCCACCGCCGCATCGAGCAGCGCGGCGGCCAGCGTCAACTCCGGCGCGCGCCCGAGGCGCATCGCGTAGCCATCGTGTGCGCCGATCGTCACCCTCGCCTCGGTGACCAAGACCTCGCCCGCGTTGAAGACCGTGCCGTCGGTCGGCTCGCGCAGGCGCAGCATCACCATCCCCACCTGGGGCGGGGTGGCCACCGCCACCTCCGCGCCCGACTTGGCCAACACCCGTTCGGCCAGATCGAGGAGGGGGATTGCCGGTTCGGCGGCCTGCGCCAGGATGCTGAAGCGGCGATTGCGATCGAAGCTGCCCATCATTTTCTCCGAGTCCGCCGACGGACGGGGGGCACGCCCGCGCGGGCACCCGCACATCTCATGCTTAATCTACCAGTATTGGCTGAAGTTGTACCGATCCAATTGGTGGTGTATGATCCGGCCAATTAAGGATGATCCCACGGGAGGAGGCGCGATGGCCCATCGAAACGATCCCGCCGCGGCGATCCGTGCGTCGAGCGTGCGCTACCGCGAGATCGTCGCGGACTTCGCGGCGCGCATCCATCGCGGCGATTTGCCGCCCGGTACCCGCCTCCCGCCCGAACGCCAGCTCGCCACCCAGCTCGGCGTCCATCGCAGCACCGTCACCGTCGCCTACGACGAACTGGCGGCGGATGGACTGGTGGAGCGGCGGCAAGGGAGCGGGACGACCGTGCGCGGCGACCTCTGGGGCGTCGCGCCGGATTGGGCGCGCTATCTGGCGGAGGGGGCCTTCGGTCCGACCGCCCCGCTGGCGGAGCGGCATCGCGAGGCGCGCGCCATCCCCGGCATGATCGATCTCGTGGAGGGGATGATCGGCCCCGATCTTTTCCCCCGCGCCGGGCTGGAACACGCCGCGCGCGCGCTAACCATCCCTGCGGAATTGCCGTACCCCGATCCGCGCGGCGAGCCGCGCCTCCGCGCCGCCATCGCCGCGCGTTACGCGGCGGAATACGATCTCGCGGTCGATCCCGAGCGGATCCTGGTGACGACCGGCGGACAGCAGGCGATCTACCTGATCGCGCGGGCGCTGCTGCGTCCCGGCGACGCGATCGGGATCGAGCAGCCGTCCTACTACTACTCGCTGCCCCTCTTCCAGTCCCTCGGCGCGCGCCTGATCCCGCTGCCGGTCGATGAGCAAGGGGTCCAACCAGGGGGGGTGCTGGCCGCCTATACGCGCTATCGGCTCCGCTTCATCCTCGTCGCGCCCACTTACCAGAACCCGACGACGACGACCCTGCCGCTCGAACGCCGCCGGGAACTGCTGACGATCTGCGGCGAACTGAATCTGCCGATCGTGGAGGATGACGGCTACCGGCAACTGTCCCTGGACGGGACGCCGCCGCCGGCGTTGCTGGCGCTCGATCGGGAGAGCCGCGTGATCCACCTCTCCACCCTCTCGAAGACGGTCGCGCCCGGCATCCGCGTCGGTTGGGCGGTCGCTCCGACCCCGGTGATCGAGCGTCTCGCCGATATCCGGCGGCAGATCGACTTCGGCATGAGCCCGCTCGCGCAGTGGCTCGTCGCCGATCTCCTCGCCGCACCCGCATGGCCTGCCCACCTGGACCGGTTACGCGCCGCCCTGCGCGTGCGCCGCGACGCCTTCGCCGGACATCTCACCGACGCCTTCGGTCCGGCGCTGTACTTCGCCACGCCAGCCGGAGGGCTGCACCTCTGGGCGCGGTGGACGGGGCCGGGCGACGATCGCCGCCGCCTCGACGCCGCGATCGCCGCCGGGGTGGTCTTCGCGCCCGGACGGCTCTACGGCGCGGAGGAGGGCTGGCTGCGCCTCGGCTATTCGCGCGCCGATGGGGATCAGGCGGCGGAGGCGATCCGCCGCCTCCGCCGTGCGCTGACCACGTTGCGGTGAGGGCCGGGGACAGGCCCCGGCCCTCACCACCCGGCCTACTTCAGATTCTTGATGTCGATCCCGATGGCTGCCGGAATCTTCCGCAGTTCGTCGTAGGTAGTATCGTCGCCCTTCAGCATCTTGACCGTGCCGCTGCCGAGGCCCGCCGTGGTGGCCTTGAAGAGGGTACTGTCCTTCGGCTGATCGTTGATCGAGAGGAAGAGTTGTGTGAAGAGATCCTGATCCGCCTGCGGGATGTCGCCACGGATGGCGATCGGGCTACCAGGAATCGCGAAGGAGGTATCGAGAATCTTCACCTTGCTGGCGTCGATCGTCCCGGCGGCGACCCCGCTGGCATAGATATCGCTGGCGATCGCTCCCGCCTCGACCTTCTTGTTCGCCACCGCCTGATAGGATGCGGGATGTGACCCGGCGTAGATCGGCTTGTAGTCGGTCTCCTTCAGGCCACCCTTCTGAAGGATGGTGTAGGACGGGACGAGGTGGCCGGAAGTGGATGCCGGATCTACAAAGGAGAAGCTCTTGCCGCGGATGTCGCTCAGCGACGCGATCGGGCTATCGGCGGGGACGATGATGTAGCTGTTGTACACGGCGAGCTTGCCATCCTTGTCCTGTCCCTGGATCAGCGCCTGCGCGTTCGCTTCCGCATGGGCCAGGATGTAGGAGAAGGGGCCGTAGAAAGCGATGTCCACCTTCTTGGAGCGCATCGCCTCGATCACCGCCGTGTAGGAGGTGCCGACCGCGCCGCTGACATCGACGCCGAAGCCCTGCTTCATGTATGCGAGCAGCTCCTTGTTGTCGCTGAGCGTCTTGCCGGCATCCTCGGCGGGGATGAAGGCGACGTTGATCTTCTTGAGCGACAGCTTCCCCTTGAAGTCCGGCGGCGGCTGCACGGCCCCGGCGACCTGCGGCGCGGCGGTCGCCTCCGCGAGGCCGGTCACACCGGTCGGCACCGCCACTGGCGTGCTGGCGGTGCCGCTCGCCGCCCGGCTGGCGGTCGCGATCGCGGTGGTCGGGCTAGACCCGGCGGGGGTAACCGCCGGCACGCCGGTGGCGGTGGCGGCGGTCGTGGCGGCGACGGTCGGGGCGCTGACCGTGGTGCCCGCGATGGTCGGGGCCGCGCCCCCGGCGACGCCTACGCCGCCGGTCGTCGTCGTGCCGGTCGGGACGGCGGCGGGGGCATTCGTCGGGGTGGCTTCCGCGCCGCAGGCGGCGAGAAATGCGGTGACCGCGACACCGGCCACGCCGCCAAGAATCGCACGGCGGGTGATGCTGCGGCGCATCGGGGACTGTTGCTCCATGATCTCCTCTTTCTTTCCGAACATCGCGGTCCGGATTCCTTTGCCCCCCAACGTGAAGGGGGCGGTTTCGCTGTATCTATCTGCCGTCGCGCATCGCTGCGCGATCGCATACCGAGGGGGTGTAGGGGACCGATGTCAGGCCAGTCGCGCGCGGATCCAGGCGCTAACCCGGTCGGCCACGGTGACCAGGACGACGATGATGATGGCGTGGACCAGGAAGTGGGTATATTGGAAGAGGTTGAGTTCGGTCGTGATCTCGAAGCCGAGCCCGCCACCGCCGACCGCGCCGACGATGAAGGAGGCGCGGATGTTGTGCTCCCAGAATAGCAGGGTGTAGGAGACCATGCTGACGAGCGCCTGCGGCAGGACGCCGAACGCGATCTTCTGCACCTGCGCCGCCCCGACCGCCTCCATCGCCTCGACCGGCTTCGGATTGATCGACTCGATCGACTCGGCGAAGACCTTGGAGAGCGAGCCGACCGAGCCGGCGATCAGGGCCAACGTCCCGGCGAAGGGGCCGAGGCCGACCGCAGAGACGAAGATCAAGGCCCAGATCAGCTCCGGAATCGAGCGAATCACGTTCAGGATGGCGCGGATCGTCTGATAAAGGGCCGGGTGCGAGAGGTTACGCGAGGCGAGCAGGCTGATCGGGAAGGCCAGGATGACGGCCAGCACCGTCCCGGTGATCGCGATCTGCATCGTCACGATCGTCGGCTCGATCACCCGCTCGCGGTTGAGAAAAAATCTCCAGTCGGGCGGGAACATCCGCCGGATGAAGTCGGCCATGTTCGGCGCGCTGGTGATGAACTCCGCCGGGCTGACCTTTGTTCCGGCGATCGACCAGCCGATGACGATCAGGACGATCAGGGTGACCAGCGTCCCTTTCCAACCGACACGCGGCGTGCCGCTGGCGAAGGGATGCGCGCTGATCCGCTCCGAGAAGCTGATGGGCGGCTTGGCCGTATTCGCCGTATTAGTGGATGGCGTCGCCAATTAGGGCCTCCTGCGGGAGCTGGGGTAGGGCGGCGCTCTGCTGCCCCTCGGTTGTGCCGACGAGCGACTGCCGATCGCGACGGTAGATCGAGCGCTGGACGCTGGCGGTCAGCTGCGCGGGCGCGCCGTCGAACTCGATGAGGCCATCGGCGATCCCGATCATCCGATCGACATATTCCTTTGCCAGTTCCACATCGTGGATGTTGACGAGCACCGGCAGCCCCTCCTCCGTCGCCGCCTTGCGGAGGAAGCCCATCACCTCGCGCGCCAGTTCGGGGTCGAGGCTGGCGACCGGCTCGTCGGCCAGGATGACCCAGGGCTCCTGCGCCAGCGCGCGGGCGAGCGAGACGCGCTGCTTCTCGCCGCCGGAGAGGCTATCGGCGCGCTGTGTCGCCTTGTGCAGCAGCTGCACCCGATCGAGACAGTGCAGGGCCACCTCGCGGTCGTGGCGCGGGAAGATGCCGAAGGCGGAGGGCCAGGGGGGCATCTGCCCGAGCCGCCCCGAAATCGCGTTGCGGAAGACGGTCGAGCGCTCGACGAGGTTATATTCCTGGTAGACGAAGCCGATCCGGCGGCGCAACGCTCGCCGCTCCTGCTCCGCGACCTCCGTGATCCCGATGCCGTTGACGGCGATTCGGCCTCTCGTGACCGGTAAGAGGCCGTTGAGGCAGCGCAGCAGGGTCGATTTGCCCGCGCCGCTCCGCCCGATGATCGCCACCATCTGCCCCTTCGGCACGCTGAACGTGATGTTCTTCAGCGCCTCGTGGCCGTTCGGATAGGTCTTCCCTAGCTCCCGTACCTCGATCATCGCCCTATCCTCGCCTCATCACCGGCGACCAACGCGGTATCCCCCGCCGCCTGGTCGTATCGAACGGTCGTGTGCGCGATCTCGTAGCGGAAGAGCGCCGAGTTCGCTTCCTGATAGCCGTTGGCGGGGTAGAAGCCGCGCCGGTAATTTTCGCGCGCGCGGGTGGTGTGGACCTCGATCCGCACCGCGCGATGGAGGCGCGCGTACGCCCGCGCCCGGCGCATCAGCCGCCGTCCCACACCCCGCCCGCGCGTGTCGGCGCGCACCGCCAGGGTGTCGATCGATACCAGCGTGCCGCCGAGTTGGAGCTGCGGGCGTCGGGAGAGGCCGATCAGGCCCAGCGCTTCCCCCTGTGGATCGTCGCGTTCGGTCGCCAGGAAGAGGGCCATGTCGGGGCGATTCAGGGTCGCTCGCAGCACCGCCGCAAGCTCGGCCCCGCCCCCCGCCGTGTAGCCGAGCGCCCGCAGCAGCGCCGCGACCGCCGCCCGATCACTTTCGCAGGCGGGGCGCAACCGAATGTCGCGGGTATCCCTGGCCGCCGCCATGCCGCTCCCTCACTGGCCCGTGTGCTCTGTCGCTCGTTGGTGAACTACAGCAATGCTAGCAATCGGGCGGTCGCCGGGGCTTAACGGGGTGTTAATTTCTGGTAAGCGAGGGCTTAAATCTCTGTTAACGCGGTGATCTCAAAAAGTACGGGGATGGTTTGGGGTATGGCGCCGCATCCTTGATGAACTCTCAGCAGATCTCAAGTGGCTTCCAAGCTTGTCGACCTATAGTGATAGGGCACCCACGAGATGTCTGTGGGCGACCGGAACGAGTGACCGAGGAACGATATCGAGGAGGTTGGGACAACACGATAGCGATCCGGCAATCCTCGGTCGCCGGAGGCGAATCGCGGCCCGGTTTCAAGCACTGTTGCTTGATTGTGTACGAAGGAGTATCCGACCATGATGACTCGATTCACACGCATCACCGCTACCGGCATCGCCGCCGCAACTCTGGCATTCGGCGTCATGACGGCCAGCGGCGTCTCGGCCAAGGTGCCCGACACGCTGACCATCAATCCGAACACCCTGGAGGCGAAAGCTCCCGCCGACTTCACCGCCGGGGAGCAGGTGGGCCTCTGGTACAACCTCCCCGATGGAACGGCGGTGAATTTCGAGACGACGACCGCCCTGGCGGATGGTAGCCTCGACTGGACGATCGCCGCCGCCGATTTCACCGCCATCCCGAGCACCGCTGTCAACCTGGTCGCCGAGGGGTGGCAGAGCGATACCCAGGCGATCTACACCTTCAGCTCCCCGGCGGCGATAACTCCCGCCACCTTGACGATCGACGCGACGACCCTTGAGGCGAAGGCGCCGGCCAACTTCCTGGCGGGTGAGGAAGTGGGGCTCTGGTACAACCTTCCCGACGGGACGGCGGTGAACTACGGGGTGACGACCGCCCTCGCCGATGGCAGCCTCGACTGGACGCTCAGCCAGGCAGACTTCCAGGCGATCCCGAGCAACGCGGTGAACTTCGTGGCGCAAGGCTTCGAGAGTAATCACCAGGCGATCTATACCTTTAGCCGTTAGATCGCTTCAGCGCTGCCTGAAGCTGGCGGTGCGGTAAACCGCGTGCGGTAGCATCCTGATCGCGGGGCGGGGGCTTCTCTCCTCCGCCCCGCAGTCTTTTTTGTGTTGTGGAGTGACAGGGCCTGCCGCGCCGCCTCTCGCCGTGCTGTTCGCGATGGCGCAACGGCGACGACTGCACCCGCTGTGGCTGCTCGAGGTGCTATGCTGCACAGGTAGCCGCCCCGTTGCGTGGTGAGGGCGGTGTCGGGGAGGACTGAGATGGCAACGGACTTGCGTCTGGCCGCGACCGGGATCGCGGCGGGGATGGACGACGACTTCGCCGCCGATCGCTACGAGCGGCTCCCCTATCGCCGCTCCGGGCGGAGTGGCCTGACCCTGCCGCCGATCTCGCTCGGCGGTTGGCAGACCTTCGGGGGGTATCGGGGGCCGGAGGTGGCGCGGGCCTGCCTGCGCCGTGCGTTCGATCTGGGCATCACCCATTTCGATTTCGCCAACAACTACGGCACGCCCCCCGGCCAGTCCGAGATCGTCTGCGGCGAGATCATCCGGCGCGAGCTGCCGCGCGACGAGCTGATCATCAGTTCCAAGGCCGGGTACGGGATGTGGCCGGGGCCGTACGGCGACGGCCTGAGCAAGAAGTACATCGTCGCCAGCTGCGATCAGAGTCTGAAACGGATGGGACTCGATTATTTCGACATCTTCTACCTCCATCGTCCCGACCCGAGCACCCCGCTCGAAGAAAGCCTGGCGGCGCTCGACCTGCTGGTCACGCAGGGCAAGGCGCTCTACGTGGGGGTGAGCAACTTCCCTGCGCCGCTCCTGGCGGAGGCGACCCGCCTCTGCCGCGAGCGCGACTGGGCACCGCTCACGATCCATCAGCCCTCGTACAGCCTGCTCAATCGCGGCCCGGAGGCCGAGTTGCTGCCGGAGGCGGAGCGTTCCGGGGTAGGGATCATCGCCTTCTCCCCGCTCGCCAACGGCCTCCTCAGCGACAAATATCTGAAGGGGGATATTCCCGACGACTCGCGCGCCGCGCTCGCCTGGGGCGAGGAGAACGCCCAGCGGCGGCTGACGCCGGAGCGCCTGGAGACGTTGCGCGCCCTCAACGCGATCGCGACGGGGCGCGGGCAATCGCTGGCGCAGATGGCGCTCGCCTGGCTGTTGCGCCGCCCGGTGGTGACGAGCGCGCTGATCGGCGCGTCCCGCGTCGAGCAGATCGAGGAGAACGTGCGCGCGCTCGATGTGGCCGCGTTTAGCGACCAAGAGTTGGCCGAGATCGATCGCCTGACTGTCGCCTGAGTCTGCCGCCCGCTACGTACGACGAACGCCGCCGCCCTTTCACTGAGGGCGGCGGCGTTCGTCGTTGCGCGCGTTGCTCACCGGGTGTGCCCTGCGCCACACATTCGGGTGGGTACGACAATGGTACTCCTCAGCGATAACCCTGGACAATAACGCGAAACGAATCCCCGGGCGATAGGGTGCCGATGCGCGCCCACCACATCACGAAGCGCAAATGTACATCGATAAGGCGGATTCCAGCTCGGTAACACCCCTTCCACGCCTTGTAAACAACTCGATAGGGACGATACGCACGCTCGTTCCGCCCCGGCTCCCAGCGCGAGCCGTACCTGTGTACCTGATACGGGTCCAGGCAGGGGTGAGGAATGGGTGATTGTGGCGGTACTTCGCGCAGGCGTAGACTTGGCAATGTCTCGAGGGTCGTAGCGACCTCTGCGGGACATGCCGCACAACCGAATATCTGCGGGGCGATGAACTCCTGGCCGTATGTTGGGCACCTGGTCAGGAAGGAGCGAGTGGTGCAACCGACCGCATGCTATGGCCGAGCCTTCGTGCCATAGCTACCCCCTCGGCACCCCTTTCTCCCCCTGTCCGTCGGCACACGCCAGCCAGCAGGATGGCCGCGCCCTTCAGCAACCCCTCAAGCCCGACCACCGTGAAGGCCAGCGGACGGCAGCGCTTTGTCGTCGCGCCGCTGCCTTGTGCCCGCGCAAGAACAAGGAGTTCGCCGCGATGCTGCCTCAGCCCTCCCCCCGCCACCTGCTGCTGATCGCCGGTTCGTTGCTGCTGGCGCTGGTCGCGTTCTTCCTGACCGACGCGATCATCCGCCACGCGGATGTCGAGGCGGGTCGGTACATGACGATCCCATCCGACGACCCGACGCGCGGATTGGTGTATGCGGGACTGCAAGGCGGGGGCGATGGCACCTGCGTGGGGGGCTACCTCCTCCCCTCCTCGGGGCTTTGCACGCACGGCCCCGACGCCGCGCCCACCGGCGTGAGTGTGACGACAGGGAAGGCCCCCACCCCGGCCTCGGCCCAGGACGTGGCACAGGTGAGCTGCGAGGGTGACGGTAAGAGCGGCGATCGGACGCAGGTGATCTACGCCCGCCCGGTCGGCAACGCGAACGGCGATCGCTCCGCCACCTACCTCGCCACCTTCCGCCAGCTCGTCGCCAATGCCGATACCGTCTACGACGCCAGCGCCGCCGAGACCGGCGGGAGCCGCCGGATCCGCTTCGTGACGGACGCCGATTGCAACGTCGTGGTGGTGAATGTCATCCTCTCCTCAAGCGGGGCGGATACCTTCGACAAGACGATCACCGAATTGCAGGCGCAGGGCTACAGCCGGGCCGACCGCAAGTACCTGGTCTTCATGGATGCGAACGTCCTCTGCGGCATCGGCACCCTCTACGGCGACGACAAGCCGGGTGCGAACAACCTGAACAACGGCGCGGTCGCCGGCTATGCGCGGATCGACGCCCCCTGCTGGAGCGCCCACTCGGTCGCGCACGAGCATATGCATACCCTCGGGGGGGTGCAGAACTCCGCGCCGCACGCCAGCGGCGGCAGCCACTGTGTCGATGAGTACGACGTGATGTGTTACTTCGACGCGCCGAATAGCCCGACCGTGCAATACCTCTGCAACGACACCGCCCACGAGAACCGCTTCGATTGCAACCACGACGACTATTACAGCACGAACCCGCCCGCCGGGAGCTATCTGGCGACCCACTGGAACGCCGCCGATAGCCGGTTCCTGATCGCGTCGAACACGGCGAGCCCGGCCCCGTCCGCGAGCCCGGCCCCGTCGCCGAGCGCCATGCCCTCGCCGAGCGCGCAGCCCCCCCCGACACCCAGCGATGGCGCGCAACTGACCATCGTCTCCTCGGCAGGCGGTCTGATCAGTCCTGGCACAGGCGGGGCACAGGCGCTGGGGAGCGCCGTCACCCTACGGGCCACCCCCGCGAACGGCTATCTCTTCACCGGCTGGCTGGTCGACGCGACGCCGCACGGCTGGGCCACGGTCCTGACACTGACGATGGACGCCCCGCATACCGTGTCGGCGACCTTCGTGCCGCGCCCCACCTTCGCCGATGTCCCGGCGAATAGCGCCGCCGCCGAGGCGATCGCCCAGCTCACGGCGCGCACGATCGTCCGTGGCTACAATGCGACCACCTTCGGCCCGAACGACCCGATCCTGCGGGCGCAGATGGCGGCGCTGATCGCCCGAGCGATGGGCTGGGATGGCGATGCTGCCAGCAACCCCTTCCCCGATCAGGGCGGCGTCGATGCGGCCCTCTGGCGCAATGTCGCGGTCCTGGCGCAGCGCGGCGTGGCGCGGGGCTACGCCGATGGCAAAGGCGGCAGCTACTACGATCCGACCGGGCGAGTGCTCCACGCGCAGACGATCAGCCTCATCACGCGGGCGATGACCGCGCGAGGCTCGTGGCAGGCGCAGCCGATCGACGCGAGACTCTTCGGCGGGGTGCTGAACGGCACCGGCCATGAACAGGATGTGAGCACCTACGTCTACTATACCCAGGCGCTCGGCGGCATCCCCGACCACCCGACGAGCGGCACCTTCGCGGACTGGAACCGGTCAGCCACGCGCGGCTGGTTCGCGCAGGCGCTCTGGACCGCGCTCAGCAGCGTCGCCAAGTAGCGGCGTGCGCCGTTGCTGGTGCGCAGAGTGCCGTGAGTTGCCACACGGCGAATCTTATTCATCGGGAACCACAGGTAGCTAATCCGGCCCCGCCACGATACCGATCGTGGGGGGCTCTTCGCATAGCTGTACAGACAACTTGTGTTCTCTCGGTTGCCCTGATAGTATATCTCCACGGATTACACAGTCCCATAGTTGCTAGCTGGTGGCGAGTCTGGCGAGCCCAGGTTGTGAGCGCTGGTGCGCCCGCGCGTCCGATCGCGCGGGTTGAGGGGAGTGTGCGGAGGAAACGGCGATGCGGGGGCGGTTTTCAGTACTCCATGCGTTGGGGATATTGCTGATCGGGGTGTTTAGCCTTGATGTCAGCGACGTGCGGGCGAATGAGCGCGCTACCAGGGGCTCGGTGGGTGCGTCGGCGGTGGCGACGTTTGCTCCTGATCCGGTCGATTTCGGCGATGTTGTCATTGGCGAGACGAAGCGCATCAACCTTAAGTTCACGTACACCGGTAACACACAGGCGGTTTTTCGCTACTCCACCGGTCCCAATCGCGGAGCCTTTTATGGTGTCGATAATGGGCTCGACGCAACGGATACGATTAATTGCCGGAATACGCTGATGTCCGCTGGTGATTCCTGTACGATGCAGATGGTTTTTACCGCGCTGGCGGCAGGCGCGGTCACCGATACATTGACGCTCGTGGATGATTGGAGGTCTGGTGCGACCGCAAGCGTCTCCCTGCGCGGCAACGGCGTCTCTGCGACCCCGGCGACTACGTTGAGCATCGCTGCGGCGCGCGGCCCCTATCGCGGCGAGGTCGCGCTCTCCGCCACCCTCGCCGGCTGCGCCGGGTCGGTCGCCGATCGCGCGGTCGCGCTGACGATCACCACCGGCGCGGGGAGCCGCACGGTGAATGCGACGACGAATGCGAGTGGCGTCGCGATCGCCACAGCGGTGCCGTTAACGATCGCGACGGGCGGTGTGGCTGCCGCGATCCCCGCTGGGGACTACGCACCGAGCGCCGGATGGGGCGTCAGTGCGTCGTTTGTCGGCGGGGAGGGGTGTGCCGCCGGCGGCGGCACCGCCGCGCTGACCGTCGAGCGCCGCGCCCCCGCGCTCACCTTCGCCGCGCCCGCCACCACGACCTATGGCGCAGCACCATTCGCGCTGACGGTCGGCAGCAGCGCCGCCGACGATGTCGCCGCGCCGTCGCTCCAACTCAGCTACGCGCCGTCTGGTGTCTGCTCCGGTCCCGCCACGCCGCCCGCGACGGTGACGATCCTCGGGGCCGGGGACTGCACGATCACGCTGGGTCAACCGGCGGGCGACAACGCCAACTACGTCGATGCCGCGCCGGTCGCCCGCACCGTCACGATCGCCCGCGCGAGCCCCGCACTCGCGTGGGACACGCCGGGCGCGATCGTCTACGGGACGCCGCTGGGGAGCGCGCAATTACGCGCGACCGCCAGCTTCGGCGGCTCCGCCCTGCCCGGCTCGTTCGGCTACACGCCCGGTTTCGACAGCGTGCTGCTCGCCGGATCGCATACCCTCGCGGTCACGTTCACGCCCACCGACACCGCGAATTACACCGGGGCGCAGACGAGCGTCGCCCTCACCGTGACGCGCGCCACGCCGGTCGTGACCTGGTCCGCCCCAGGCTCGATCGCCTATGGCACGCCGCTCGGTGCGGCGCAGTTGGCGGCGCGCGCCACCGTCGCGGGGCAGTTCGCCTACGGCCAGACGATGGGGACATTGCTGGGCGCTGGCACGCACGAGTTGACCGTCCTCTTCACCCCCATAGACACCGGCAATTACACGACCGCCACCGGCGCGACGACGCTGACGGTGGATCGTGCGCCCCTGACCGTGACCGCGCACGCGGCCTTGCGTGCCTACGGCGCGGACGGTCCGTCCTTCGCCGTCGCCTACAATGGGTTCGTCAATGGCGAGGGGGCGAGCGTATTGGGCGGGACGCTCGAATGTGCCAGCGACGCCGCGCGCCTGAGCCCAGTCGGGAATGGCTATCGAATCACCTGTTCCGGCCTCGCCGCGACGAATTATACGTTCGACTATCGCCCCGGCACGCTGACGATCGCGCAGGCGGCGAGCGCACTGGCGCTGGCGGATGCAAGTACGGTGTACGGCGCAGCCGCGCTCGATGTCGCCGCCACGCTCACCGCGCCCGGCCCGCTCGCCGCGAGCGCCGCGACGTTCGCGATCGTGCGCGACGATCTGACGCTGCGGAGCGCCGCCGCCAGCGGGATCACCGGCTCTGCGGTGAGCGGCACCCTCTCGCTGGCGGGGCTGCCGGCGGGCGACTACACCCTCGTGGTCCGCTATGCCGGGGATCGGAACGTCGCGCCGAGCGAGGGTCGCGCGGGGTTGCAAATCGCGAAGGCGAGCCAGGCGATCATTTTCGCGCCGCCCGCAGCGGTGCCGCTCGCCGGTGGGGCGGTACAACTTTCCGCCAGCGCCAGTTCGGGACTGACGGTCACCCTCACCATCGCGTCCGCTGCCACTTGTACTGTTTCCGGTTCCGTGCTCACCCCGCGCCGCGCCGGGGATTGCACGATCACCGCCGCGCAGGATGGCGACGCCGATCACGATGCGGCGCAAAGTGTGAGCCGCACCATCCAGATCACCGCTCCGCCACCGACCGCGACCGCCACGGCCACAGCCACCGTCACGACCACCGCTACACCGCCGACCAGCACCCCAACGGCGACCGCGACGGCGACGCCCCCGACTGCTCCGCCTCCGATAGCCACACCGCCCGCCCCTCCCGCCACTCCGGTGCCGAGCGGCACGCCGATTCCCACACCGAGCGGCACGCCCACCCCTTCGCCCATGCCCGCGCCCGCGCAATATACCCTGACCCTCACCGTCAACACGGGCGGCAGCGTGAGCGCGAGCGTGCCCGGTCCGCGCTATCCGGCGGGGACGCGGCTGACGCTACGAGCCGCCCCCGATGCGGACGCTCTCTTCGTCGGCTGGACCGTCGATGGGGTGGCGCAGGGCTGGTCGCCGACCTTGACCGTGACGCTGCGCGCCGACCGGCGGGTCGAGGCGCGCTTCGCCCCGCGCCCCGCGTTCGGCGATCTCGCCCCGGACGCGCGCACGAACGACCCGATCGCCCAACTCGCGGCGCGTGGGATCATCAAGGGGTACGGCGACGGCTCGTATGGCCCTGCCGACCCGATCCTCCGCGCGCAGATGGCCGCCCTGATTGCCCGGGCGCTCGGCTGGGATGGCGCGGCGGGCGGGCCGACCCCATTCGACGATCGCGATGGCGTGGACGCCGAACTCTGGCGCGCGATCGGGCAGCTGGCGACGCGCGGCATCGCGCGCGGCTACGGCGATGGCACCTATCGCCCGCGTGACCCGGTGCTGCACATCCAGGCGATCAGTTTCGTCACGCGCGCGCTGATCGCGGCGAGGGCATGGCAGGCGCAGCCGGACGATCCGCGCCTCTTCCCCGAGGTCACCGCCGCCTCCGGTCACCGCACCGATCTGGTGACCTATCTGCATTACGTGGGCACATTGCCCGGCCTTGCGCCGGGCGCGACCTGGGCCGGGCCGGATGGCTGGGAGGGCTCGGCCACGCGCGCCTGGTTCGCCGAACTCTTGTGGCGCGCGCTCGATGGGATCGGACGCGGGGAGCGGGAAGTGTAGGCGGGCGGGTACAATAGCCCCGAGGAAGAAAGGGGTGCTCTATGACTGAAGATGGACTCGAACAGGAAGCACTGACGAGCATCGAGGCGATCCGCGAGCGCTACGACAAAGAACTGCTCGAACTCGCGACCGACTTGAACGTGACCGCCCAGTTCTCGATCGTGGAGGGCGAGGAGGGCGAAGAGGACGAGGTGCTGATCGCCTTTCCCGATCAAGGGGTCAGCATGCTGGTGGAGGAGGGGCCGTGGACCCTCGACGAGATCGCTGACGCGCTCGACGTGACGGCGGAGGCGCTCGGCGATCTCTCTTGCGATATCAATATCTCGCTCGCCCCGACCCTCGATGACGACGACACGCGCACCATCGATCACCTGCTGATCAGCGTCCTCGACGCCGAAGGGGACTACGCGCTCTTCGGCTACGGCTGGCGCGACGATGAGGGCGATTGGACGCCGGGCGAGACGGCGCGGCTCTTCGGTATCCCGCTCGATGCCCCGGTCTGGTTCGTCGCCGATGCGACGCCATCCGATGAGGACGAGGACGAGGACGAGGACGAATAGCCGCTCGAGCAGGGCAAGCGACACGGCCACGATACAGGCAGGGGCGGCGCAATTCTGCGCCGCCCCTCGCTTTGTAGCTGAATGGTCGACTATCGCGTGCCCTCAGGGGCCATACGAGCCATTACCCAGTTGGGGGACGCTGGTGCCCTGCTCCGCCGTATTGCGGCCGCCCGCTCGGCGGGGTCACGCCGTTCGCCACGCGGACGCTGATTGTGTGCCAGCCGCTCGCGCCATCTGGGAGTGGGGGGCGCGCCACTTCGGTCTGGGTCTTGCCCGTGCCATCGGTCGCGCGGACCATCACCTGATGATCCCCCTCGGTCAGTTGCGGGGTCGCGGTCCAGAGGACCCAGCTATAGGGGCCGAGCGGCTTGCGGATCGTCCCATCCTGCCAGCTCTTCCCGCCATCGATACTCAGTTCGATCTTCGCGATGCCGCGTGCCCCGGCGAAGGCGACGCCGCCCATGCGTGCCGGGCCGGTCGGCAGGAGATCGCGGTTGACCGGGAAGTCGATCCGCGACATCGTCTTGATCTGCGCCTGATCGTTCCACCCTTGCTGCTGCCAGAAGCCCCGATAATCGTCCGCCACGGCGCTGATCCGGGTCAACCACTTAACGTTCTTCATGCCGTAGATGTCCGGCACGAGCAGCCGTAGCGGGAAGCCGTGATCGTCGGGGAGCTGCGCGCCGTTCATCTCGTAGACGGCGATCACGTCGCCATTAAGTGCCTTGTCGATCGCGATGCTATCGGTGTAGCCGTCGCTCGCACCCAACACCAGCTTGATGGCGTTCGGCTGCACCCCCGCGCGATCGAGGATATCCTTCAGGCGCGCGCCCTTCCAGGTGGCGTTGGAGATCAGATCGCCGCCGACCTCGTTGCTGATGCAGCAGAGGGTCCGGGTCTCGGTGACGGCGGGGAGGGTGCGAATCTCGGCCAGGGTGAGGCTGTAGGGCTGGTCGACCAGCCCGCCGATCTCGACCTTCCAGCCATTCTCGGCCACCTTCGGATCGTTGAAATTCTTGGAGACGTGGTAGAAGTCTTCGGTGGGGGTGATCTCCGGCGGGAGATCGCCGTCGCCGACGCGCCCGCCCGTCTTGGCCTTGGCGTTGCTCACCGGGGAGCGCACCAACCCGAGGATCGCGCCGCCGCCGACCGCGAGCGCCGCGATCCCGAAGACGAAGCGGATGAGCAACTGGCGACGGGTCAGCGGCATGGCGGTGCTGGCGACCGTCCCTGTCGCGGGGGCCATCAGCGCGCGGTAGAGGAAGGCCAGCGTCAGGCCGTAGACGAGGGTCTCGATCAACCCCGCCACGACGGTCGCGGCGAGTCCCGCCGGGAGCGACGCCCCGAAGAGGCCCGCGCCGACCAGGGCGAAGATACCGACCTCGATGACCACGAAGAGGATCGCGGCGTAGACGATGCCCCCGAAAAGGGAGGGCTGCCAGACGGCAGGGAGTCGCCGCCCAGGGCGCGACTCGTCCGGCAGCGTATCGGCGTAGCTGGCCCAGAGCAGGCCGAGGAGCCCGCCGACGATGACCTGCCCGATCGTGGTGCCGACGAGCAGGAGTTGCTTGGCGTTGCCGCCGAACGTCTCCACCCCGAAGGAGAAGAGCGAAAGGGGCATCGAGGCGATGATCCGATAGCCGACGAGCTCGGGGACGGAGAAGAGGCCGAGGACACGGGCCAGGCCGATCATCAGGAGGGTGAAGACCCCGCCGGCGATCAACCCGGCCAGGAAGCCCGCGCGCTGGTGCTGTCGTGCTCGCGGCGGCTTGGTACTCATTGGGATGCGTCCTTCCGGTTACGTTGACATGTCCTGGCCTATGGGCCTTCGCGCGGTCGCCGAGAATAAGGTGCCCCGAGGCGGGTACTATCCTTAAACTATACTACGCATATTTATGCCCGTTGGTCGTTTTTTTGTGGACTGATTTTCGTAAGCCTTGCTGCGGCGTGGCGGCGCGGCGCGCCCGGCCCATGATCCGGCATGCGCGATCGCTGTTGCGAGCGAGCACAATCGAGGAAAGCGGTTCTTGCAGCGGGGAACACGGGCCGCATCTCCAGCGGGACGGCGGGCGGGCGCTAGCCCGCCCGAACGTTCGGGCGGGCAGTTATGGCGTTAGAGCGCGCCCGCGTCCCAGCGGAAGCAGGTGCCGCCGAGGGCGCGCACGGCAGGGGCCAGTGAAGGGCCGCTCGCGGCGACGAAGAAGCCGATCTGCGCCGCGCCGTCGGCCTCCCAGCGCGCCTCGCCCTGGAGGGCGGCGCGGTCGGCCCCGGCGGGGAGGCGAACGACCCAGGGGCCTTCCGGCGCGGTCGGCACGCTGTATGGGGCGTCGGGCGCGGGATAGTCGAGCGGGGTCCGCCCGGCGACAGCGAGGGCCACGTCGCCGAGGAGCGCCCCGGCGGTCGGGGCCGGTCCGGCCCCCGGCCCGGTCAGAGTCGTGGCCCCGATTAGCGGCCCCTCGACCCGGATCGCGTTGCCGGAGCCATTCGGCGAGGCGAGCGGTTCCCCGGCGGGGAGGGCGGTCGGCTCGACCGTTGCCTGGAGGGCGCCATCGGCGGTGAGGATCGCGCGCGCCAGGTATTTCACCCGTGCGCCATGCGCCGCCGCCCAACGGAGATCGGCGGGGCTGATGTCGGCCAGCGGGCGGCGTGGGATCGCGGTCGGATCGACGCGGAGATCGAAGGCGAGCGCGATCAGGATCGCCAGCTTGGCGGCGGGATCGTGCCCGTCTACGTCGGCGGACGGATCGGGCTCGGCGAACCCGGCGGCCTGCGCGGCGGCGAGCGCCTCGGCGTAGCTCCGGCCCGCCTCGATCCCGGAGAGGATCGCGTTGGTCGTGCCGTTGATGACGCCGCCGACCCCTGTCAGTCGCTGACTCCCGGCCAACTGCCGCAGCGCGGCGACGATCGGCACCCCGCCGCCGACGCACGCCTCGATCCCGAGGCCGACGCCGTGCTCGCGCGCGAGGGCGAAGAGGCGCGGGCCGTGCAGGGCGATCGCGACCTTGTTGGCGGTGGCGACCGGACGCCCGCGTTCGAGCGCCGCCGCGATCAGGTCGGCGGCGGGGTGCTCGCCGCCCAAAACCTCGACGACCGGCCCGTCACCGGACAGCGCCACATCCCGATCGGTCGTGATCTGCCCCGCCGCGAGCGGCAGGCCGCGCTGACGACCGGCGTCGCGCACGAGCGCGCGATCGATCGCCCAGCGCGCATCCGGCCCGGCACAGGCGCGGGCCACGCCGCCCCCGACGACCCCCAGACCGAGGAGGGTGAGTGTCTTCACGCGGCGTCTCCTTCCGAACTCTTTCCCTAACCCCACCATATAAATGCCCCCGCCGCCCATGCGGGCGGCGGGGGCGATGGTTTCACTAACGGGCGCTTCCAGCGAGGGTCGCGCCGATACTCAGGCCGGGGAGCTGCCCCTGCGCCAGCAGCATCTCGGCGTTGAGGATCGAGGCCCCCGCCGCGCCCCGGATCGTGTTGTGCCCGAGCAGGACGAACTTGTAATCGAGGATCGGGCAGGGACGGAGCCGCCCCACGACGGTCGCCATGCCGCGCTCCAGGTCGCGATCGAGGATCGGCTGCGGTCGGTCGGGCGCCGCGAGGAAGACGACCGGGCGCACCGGGGCGCTCGGCAGGCCGAGCGCCTGCGGCGGGCCACTGAAGTCGTTGAACGCGGCGGTGACTTCCTCTAGTGTGGCCCGGCGACCGAGGCGCACCGAGACCGACTCGGTGTGGCCGTCTCGCACCGGCACGCGGGTGCAGGTGGCGCTGAGGACGACCGGGGCATCGGTGAAGCCGCTGGCCGCGTCGAAGCTGCCGAGGATCTTGCGCGACTCGGTCTCGACCTTCTCCTCCTCGCCGCCGATGTAGGGGACGACGTTGTCGATCATGTCGAGGGAGGGGACGCCGGGATAGCCGCTGCCGGAGGTCGCTTGCAGGGTCGTGGCGAGGACCGCTTCGAGGCCGAAGGCGTCCTGCAACGGCTTGAGGGCGAGGACGAGGTGGATCGTCGAGCAATTCGGGTTGGTGATGATCGCGCCGGACCAGCCGCGCGCCGCGCGCTGCCGCGCGATGACCCCGGCGTGATCGGCATTAATCTCCGGGACGATCAGCGGCACATCGGGCTCCATGCGGTGATTGCGCGCGTTGCTGAAGACGACATGCCCGGCTGCCGCCATCCGCTGCTCGACCGCGCCCGCGTGCTCGGCGGGGAGGGCGGAGAAGAGGATCGGGCTGGTCAGGGTCTCCTCGGGGCCGCGCACGATCAGGTCCTTCGCCCCCTCCGGGACACCACCAGGGAGCCGCCACGCCACCACCTCACCATACGGGCGACCCGCGCCGCGCAGGGAGCCGCTGACCTCGCGTAGCTCGAACCAGGGGTGATCGGCCAGGAGTTGCACGAAACGCTGCCCGACCGCGCCGGTCGCGGCCAGGACGCCGACGGGGATTCGATCGCTCTGCGAGACTACCATCTGGGGCCGCTCCCTTCCTTAATACAGAAATACAGATTCACGCGTATTCCGGGGCTTGCCGCCCCTAAATCCCGCCCGTCCCATTCGGGGCGACGTGGCACGGGATGCTATTCAGACCGCCAGCCGTAGCGGCTCCGCATCACGCGTCGCTCCGTCGCCGATCAGCGCGTCGTGAAGGACGCGCATCGCCAGCGCCTCATCGGCGGCGTGGAGGACGCAGGAGATGTTCAGCTCCGAGCCGCCCTGCGCGATCGCCAGGATGTTACACCCGGACTCGCCGAGTGTCGCGAAGACCCGCCCCGCGACCCCCGGAGCGCCGCGCATCCCCACCCCGACCGTAGCCAGGATGCAGACCTGCCGCTCGACGCCGATCGAGGAGAGTTCGCCATGCGCGAGCTCGCCGGCGAACTCGGCCTCCAGCCCGACGCGCAATTCCTCGCCGGAACTGGCCGGGACGACGAAGCAGACATTGTGTTCCGAGGAGGACTGCGAGAGGAGGAGGATGTTGGCGTCGTAGGCGGCGAGGACGCCGCAGGCGCGCGCCACGATCTTCGGCCCGCCGACCAGTCCCGCCCCCTCGACGGTCAGCATCGTCGCCTTGCCGATCGAGGTGAGGGCGCGCACCGCATGATCGCGCGCGCCGGGATCGTTCGAGATCAGCGTGCCGGGGAAGTCCGGCTCGAAGGTGTTGAGGATGCGGATCGGGATCGCCTTCGAGGCGGCGGGGACCATCGTGCGCGGGTGGATCACCTTCGCGCCGAAGTAGGAGAGTTCGGCGGCCTCGGCGTAGCTGAGGGTCGGGATCGGGCGGGCGTCGGCGACGAGGTTGGGGTCGGCGGTGAGGACGCCGTTGACATCGGTCCAGATCCAGACCTCGCGCGCGTCGAGCGCGTGGCCGAGGATGCTGGCGGAGTAGTCCGATGCGCCGCGCCCGAGGATCGTCTGCACCCCCTCCGGCGTCGCGCCGACGAAGCCGCTGACGACCGGCACCGTGCCCGCCGCGACGAGCGGGCGCAGGACGAGGTCGGCGCGCTCGCTCGTCGCGGCGAGATCGGGGCTGGCCTCGCCGAAGCGCCGGTCGGTGACGATCACCCGCTCGCCGCCGACGACCTCGGCGGCGACGCCGCGCTCGTTCAGGGTTCCGGCGAGGATCGGCACCAGGCAGCCCTCGCCCCACCCGGCGATGCGGTCGCGGCTGCGCGGGCTCAGCTCGCCGAGGAGCATCACGCCGGTGAGGCTGCGACGGAGCTGCGCCAGACGCCCCGCGATCTCGCGGTGAACCTCCTGGCGGTTCAGCGGATCGTCCAACGCCTCCTCGACCGCGCGGAAGTGGCGCTCGCGCAGCTCGCGCAGGGTTGTTCGCACCGTCTTGCGGTCGCCGGTCGCCGCCGCGTTCGCCACATTCAGCAACAGGTCGGTGACGCCGCGCATCGCCGAGGCCACCACGACCGGCTGTTGCCCCCGGTGGCGGGCGACGATGGCGGCCACGCCACGCAATTGCCTTCCGCCGCCGACCGATGTCCCGCCGAACTTCATCACCAGCATCGTTCTCTCCCTTGCCTGCGGCCACCTGACGAGCGCCAGGAATCTCGCCGGAGCATGCATACTGTTCGCGGACAAACAAAAATGCAGAGGTATCGCACCTCTGCATCACCCACCGGCCTGGCCTGTTGACGTTCGCGCTACGGCAGCACACCGCAGCGCCCGTCGGCCAAAGCCGGTGGGCGCATAGTGGTAATGCCGGTAGTGGTCGCGAACGGCGAGAAAAACACTGTCTACTCCCGATAGCGTTATCCTGCGGGTATCCTAGCGGCCCCCGCGCTACCTGTCAACCCCTCGCCGCGCGAAGTGGGCAAAGCGGGCCGATGGTCGAGTGGATGAAGTGGTAAAGTACGACGTGGATTGCTGCATCCCTGCTGCCGCCTGCCAATTCTTTTCTCGCCCAATGGCCCACTTCATCTACGCACAAGGAGGCATTGTGCCACACATTCGTGAACTCTTCGACCTGACCGGACGGGTGGCGCTCGTCACCGGCGGGTCGCGCGGGCTGGGACGGGAGATGGCCGAAGGGCTGGCGGAGGCCGGGGCGACGACCATCATCACCGCCCGGCGCGAGCAGTGGCTCGGCCCCGCCGAGGCCGAGCTGCGCGCCGCCGGGTTGGCCGTCACCGCGCGCCCCTGCGATGTGACCGACGAGGCGGCGGTCGAGGCGCTGGTGGCGGGGATCGTGGACACCCACGGGGCGCTCGATATTGTCGTCAACAACGCCGGGATCTCCTGGGGGGCCCCGGCGGAGGAGATGGCGGTCGAGCAGTTCCGGCGCGTGGTGGACACGAACGCGACCGGCTCCTTCCTGGTCGCCCAGTCCGCCGCGCGCCGGATGATCCCGCGCGGGCGCGGGGCGATCGTCAACACCGCCTCGGTCGCGGGGCTGTATGGCTCGCCGCCCACGGTCCTGCGCGCGGCGGGTTACAGCGCCTCGAAGGGGGCGGTGATCGCCCTGACGCGGCAGCTGGCGACCGAGTGGGCGGGGCACGGCATCCGCGTCAACGCGATCGCGCCCGGCTTCTTCCCGAGCCGCCTGACCGAGGCGGTGATCGCTAGTGGCGGCGAGCGGATGATCGCCGATGTGCCGCTCGGACGCCTCGGGCAGGCGAACGACCTTAAGGGGGTCGTCCTCTTCCTCGTCTCCGACGCGGCGCGCTACATCACCGGGCAGACGATCGTCGTCGATGGCGGCGCGACAAGCTGGTAAAGCAATTACCTTTGTACTGCTGACCGCCAAGCGCTCATCTGTAATTATGAACTAGCGTCTTTACTACAGTATAAAGTTAGGAGAAGGAACAGCTGATGATCACAGCGCAAGATAAAGAAATCCAAGCACTTGTTGGGGAAGTGCGTGATGGGCGCTTGTTGCTGCCAGAATTGCAACGGGGGTATGTATGGAAAGCTCCACAAGTCCGCAATCTCTTCGATTCCTTGTATCGTAATTACCCGAGTGGACAGCTATTGATTTGGGAAACTGATGATGTCCCGTTCTCGCGCAGTGCGAGCGTCGAGCTTGATGCTGCAAGCCAACGCCGACCACAACTCTTGTTGGATGGTCAGCAACGCTTAACCTCACTTACGTCAGTGATGCTAGGCAAGCCATTGCGCGTCCGTGATCTCATACGCCCGATCGATATCGCTTTCAATGTCCATACAGAGAAGTTTGAAGTGACTGGCCCTCGTCAGCGTGGTGAGGCGGGTTGGATTTCTTTGACGAAGCTTTTCACGAAGGGTGTCATGTCCATTTGGATGGATTTAAAGCTTGATACAGCGGCACCCGATGCACAGCAAATACTTGATCGTTTGACGCGATTAGACAACATCAAATCATACAAGTATCGAGTGAATGTTCTCGAAAGCCTGAGCTATGATGAAGTTACTGATATATTCGTTCGTATCAACTCTGGTGGAACTACCCTGAGCAGCGCTGATTTGGCACTTGCTCAGGTATCTAGTCGCTGGCGGGGTGTGACACAGGAATTCGAGGAGTATCAAGAACGAATCGGCAAGCAAGGGATGGTACTCGATACGGGTCTTTTCTTAAGGGCTATGGCGCTCCTCCTAACTACTCGTTGCATAACCAGTAGCCCGGATTAGCCGTTCTCTTGCTATGGATATTGAGACATTGGTCCCTGATGACTTGTGGGCACTCATCGCGCCGCTGCTCCCGCCTCGTGCGCCGCACCGGAAG
>JAABUN010000941.1_pt1 | contig 70156 bp, 64 predicted proteins | sample 5559311 | NCBI WGS metagenome assembly JAABUN01 (sample SAMN10711877, study PRJNA513370) | rock metagenome | isolation source: Antarctica rocks | place: Antarctica: Victoria Land, Siegfried Peak sud | reverse complement strand
GAGCGGATGGCGGTGATGGACGAGCCGGGGATGGCGGAGGTCGAGCGGCGGGCGACGGAGGCGGGGCGGATGGCCTTCGGGGCGGCGTGGCGACCGGAGCGGCGCGCGGTGGCGCCGGGGCGGATTGAGCTGCTCGGGAATCATCTCGACTACAACGGGGGGCCGGTGCTGGCGGCGGCGATCGACCGGGTCGTGCTGGTGCTGGTGGGCGAGGGGGAGGACGCGGCGGGGGTGCGGGTGGTCGCCGCCGACATGCCGGACGAAGGGACGGCGGCGCTCGATCCCGATGGGTTGGCGGGGTGGCGGAACCCATCGCCGCCACCCCGGCCGTTCGACTACGCGCGGGGGATCGTGGCGGCGACGCTGGCGCGGCCGGAGCTGACGCTGCGCCAGCCGTCGCTGGTGGCGTTCGCGGGGGATGTGCCGATCGGGTTCGGACTGAGCTCATCGGCGGCGCTGTGCGTCGGGTTGGGGCTGGCGTTGACGCGGGAGGAGCCGGGGTTCAAGGCGCTGGTGCTGCTGGCCCAGGACGCCGAGCACCGGGCGGGGACGCCGGCTGGGACGATGGACCAATCGGCCTCGGTCGCGGGTGGGGTGATCGAGTATGACGGGGCGCGGCTGGAGGTGCGGCAACTGGCCCCGCAGCTGGGGGACCTAGTCTTTGCCGTCGCCGACTCGGGGGTCGATCGATCGCTGGGGTCGTCGGCGTACCCGACGCGGGTCGAGGAGTCGCGCGCGGCGCTGGCGCACGCGCGGCGGGCGTTGGGGGTCGAGATTCCGTATCTGGCGGCGCTGACGGCCGAGCAACTGGCGACGTTGACGACCGGGGCCGACCCGTTGTCGGAGCCGTTGCTGGCGCGGGCGCGGCACGTGGTCTCGGAGACGGAACGGGTGCGGGCGGGGGAGACGGCACTGCGGGCGGGCGACTGGACGCGATTCGGCGCGCTGATGACGGCGTCGGGGCGATCGTCGGCGACGGATTACGCGATCAGCCATCCGCGGGTCGAGGAGCTGGTGGCGGAGGCGCTGGCGGTCGAGGGGGTGCTCGGGGCGAGGATGATGGGGGGCGGGGAAGGGGGGACGGCGCTGACGCTGCTACGGCGGGACCGGGTGCTAGCGCTGGAAGCGGCGTTACGCGGGGGCTACTACCGGAAGTACGGAATGGCCGAGCGGGATGATCTGATCCACGTCTGCGAGTTCGCGCCGGGGGCGCGGGTAGAAGCGGTGGGCTGAGGGGGGAGAGGTAGGACGAGGGGGGCGAGTAGGACGAGGGGACCGAGGGTCTGGTCGCGCCGGGAATTAGCGCCGCCGTGGGGAGCCGAGCGGCGACGTGACGGAGGGGGCACTGGGGCGCGCCACGCTGGGGCAGGATGGCAGCGCGTCGGCGCGGAGGACGGACGGTGATCGATGAGGCGATCCAGGGGTATTACGACCGAGGCGACGAGCGCGAGCGGCTGCTGGGTGGCGGCGGAACGCTGGAGCTGGTCAGGACGAAGGAGCTGCTGAAGCGGTACCTGCCGGAACCGCCGGCGGATGTACTCGACGTCGGAGGTGGGCCGGGGGTCTACGCGGGCTGGCTGGCCGGGGCGGGGTACCGGGTTCACCTCGTCGATCCGGTCGCGTTGCACGTTGCGCAGGCGAAGGACGCCGCGGGGGAGCAGCCGGATCATCCCTTCACGGCGGCGGTGGGAGATGCGCGGCGGCTGGGGGAGGCGGACGCATCGTACGACGCGGTTTTGCTACTGGGACCGCTCTATCACTTGACGGAGCGAGCGAACCGGGTCGGCGCGCTGGGGGAGGCGCGCCGCGTCCTGCGGCCGGGCGGGATCGTATTGGCAGCGGCAATCTCACGCTTCGCGTCGCTGCTCGACGCGCTGAGCCGGGCAATGCTCGACGATTCCGAGGTTCGCCAGGTGATCGAACGAGATGTCCGCGAGGGTCAGCACCGCAACCCCGCGCCGGAGCGGCTGCCTGGCTGGTTCACGACCGCCTTCTTCCATCTGCCAGAGGAGCTGGCGGCCGAGGTCGCGGCGGCGGGGTTTGAATTGGAGGGCGTCCTTGGGATCGAGGGGCCGGGCGGGTTCGCAGGCGACTGGGATGACGCGAAACAGCGAGCGGGTATCCAGACGGCGGCCGGGTGGGTCGAGCGGGAGCGGAGTTTGCTGGGGATAAGCCCGCATCTGCTGGCGGTGGGGAGGAGGGGGGGCGAGTAGGGCGGGGAGAACGAAGCGTGGCTCGTTGCTGTCTCCGTACGCCCCAACGGCCTCATCCCCAGGCCCCGATAGCCCGCATCCCAGCCTCCTCTCCCGATGCGCGGGAGAGGGGAGCCCAAGTACGTGGCATTTGGGGAGGTGCCACGAATCAGATGGATTGGGTGTGAGTGCGGGGACGCGGCGTCAGCGAAACCGTTTGGGCTGCTGTCGGGTTCTATTCGCTCGCGGCGATGTCTCGTAGCCAGTCTGGGTAGAGATCGTTGTAGAGACGGGACGCGACGGCGCGGGGCTCGACAGATTCGTGATCGATGGAGACCCGAGCGGCGTCGGACACGCTCGACCAGTACCCGACCCCGACGCCGGCGCAGAGGGCGGCGCCCCAGCCACTGGCCTCATGAACGCTGGGAAGGAGAACGGGCATGCCGAGGATATCCGCCTGCATCTGAACCCAGGTCGGACTACGGGACTGGCCGCCGACCAATCGCAAGGCGGTGATTGGTTGCTTGGTCACCTCGGAGAGAAGCTCGCAGTTGGCCCGCACCGCGTAGCAAATGCTCTCCATCGTCGCGCGGATGATCTCGGCCCGGTGGCCCGCGAACGGACCGATACCGGCAAGCTGGCCGGAGACGGCGACCCCGGACCACCAGCGGGTCGCCATCGGCTTCGGACCGAGGAGGCTCCGGGTGCCAGGGGTCCCAAGCGGCGCGCCCTCAGCGAGCCGAACCATCTTCTGGTACAAGTCTTCCGAGGGTGTTTCGTAGAGGAGGTCGCGGACCCAGCGGAAGGCAAGCCCGGTAATGCCCGCGTTGGCCTCGAGCGCCCAACGTTCTTTCTCCAGACCTGATCGAGTCCAGGTGCGGCGTAGCGGGTCGAAGAGGGGCTGGGTGAGATGCATCAGCATCGGTGTCGTTGTGCCGGCGATGGCCGCGACGTCGCCTGGGTCGGTGGCCCCGGCACCAAGGAGGCCACACTGGCCGTCGCCACCGCCGACCACGACGGGAGTGCCGATGGCCAACCCTGTTTCCGCCGCGGCTGTGCGGTGGAGCTCGCCGACGCGCGTGCCGCTGGCGACGATGGGCGGAAAGATGTCACGAGGCAGGCCGGCAAGGTCGATGGCCTGGTCGGACCAGGTGGCCGCCGGCACGTCGAAGAGGGCGGAGGAGCAGGCGTTGCTCGGCTCACCGACCCATGCGCCACAGAGACGGAAGAGCATCCAGTCGTTGATCATCATCAGGCGCCGAGCGCGGGCGAACACGTCGGGCTGATGCTGGCGGAGCCACTGCAAGCGGCCAGGCATGTGGAACGCGTCTGGAACGTGCCCGGTCACGTGGTAGAGCGCGGCGCCGTGTCGCGTCGCCAGCTCCGCGTTGGCCTGGGCGCCACGGATGTCGGCGGACGGGCCGGCGTAGAGGGGGCGATCGGCCGCGTCGAGCAGGAGAAAGCCTTCGCGCTGGCAGGTGACACTGATTGCCCGGATGCGATCGGGAGGGATTTCGCTTGTTTCCAGGGCAGACCGGGTGGCGGCGGAGAGCGCCGTCCAGTAGTGCTCAGGGTCAAACGCGAGACCGCCGGGAACACCGGGCACGGCCTGGGCCGTCCACTCCTGATACCCCCAGGCGATCAGGCGGCCGTCTGGTGCAAAGATCAGGGAGCGGCCGCCACCAATGCCGGCATCCAGGGCGAGCAGGTAGCCGTCGCGCACCGGACCGGATTTCGCATGGGCGTTAACCACGTATCAATCCACCACGCCCAGCGAAGGCCGGGGCGTCGAAAACCTCGGGGTTCTTGACACGCTCACGGGTGACCCGACCCTGAAGGTAGCCGACGACATCCTCGACGACCATGCGGGAGTGATGCTCTGGGATCTCGTGCGTCGATCCGGCGAAGTGGGGGGTCAGAATCACGTTGTCCAGGTCGAGCAGGGGATGCTTCGGGTCGAGGGGCTCTTTGTGGAAGACATCGAGCGCCGCTCCGGCGATCCAGCGTTGCTGGAGGGCCTCGATGAGCGCGGCTTCATCCAACAATGCCGCGCGGGCCGTGTTCACGAGGTAGGAGGAAGGCTTCATCAACCGGAGCTGCTCACGGCCGATGACCCCGATGGATTCTGGGGTGACGCGCGCGTGCAGGGAGACAAAGTCGGCCTGACGCATGAGGTCAGGGAGATCGACAAGCTCCACCCCGAGCGCCTGAGCGCGAGCGGGGGGGAGGTAGGGGTCGAAGGTGACGACGCGCATGCCGAAGGCTTGGCCGAGGCGAGCGACCTCCTGCCCAATGTTGCCGAGGCCAACCAGGCCGAGTGTCTTGGCATAGAGCTCGGTTCCGTTCAAGCCAGCACGAATCCGGTAGGCGTCGGTTCCCTCTGGGAGCCGCCAGACGACGTCGCGGACATAGGTTTGCGGGGCATCGCTGGTCAAGACCCGGGTCTTGACGAGTCGGTCGCCCGCGGTGACGTGCCGGGCGATGGCCAGCATCAGGGCGAAGGCATATTCGGCGACGGCGTGCTGCGTACGACCGAGGGTAAAGAGGACGGGGATGCCACGCGCGGTTGCCGCGTCGATCGAAATATTGGCTTCCGGGCCGCCCCGGATGGATGCGATCAACTTCAGTTCCGGGCAGGCATCCATGACCTCGTCGGTCACCTGTTCGTAGGCGACGATGAGGACCTCGTGACCGCGGAGCTCACCGGCGAGCTCCGATGGAGCCAGGAGCCGCTGGTGCCGCAGGGCGCCCCCTTCGGTCACCTCCAGGTGAGCAGACAGGAGCGCGAGCGCTTCGCCGGTCAACTCGGCGGTCACGAGCACCTTCGTGTTCAGGGCGACCACGTTTCCTCCTTCGTTGCCGGCTCGTGGCGCGATTGGTTCCGTGGAGGGTGGGAACACCCCGCGCGGCCCCGATGGCTTCCGTCGCCTATTCCTTGAGGCCGCCCATCGTCAGGCCACGGACGAGGTATCGCTGGCCGAAGAGGGCGAAGAGATAGGCGGGGACCATGCCGATGGTGACGGCGCCGGCGGCGACGCCGAAGTCCTCCTGGGTGGGCGAGACCAAGGCGGTGGTGAAAAAGACCATCAGCGTGCGCGTCTCCTGACGAGTCAGGACGAGGGCGATGAGCAAATCGTTCCAGGTGTAGACAAAGACCAGCAGGGCGACCACAAAGATGCCGCCGGCGAGGATGGGCAGGACGATCCGAAAGAGGCTGCCGACCTCGGTCGATCCATCGACCATCGCGGCATCCTGGATCTCCTTGGGGAAATCCTCGAAGAAGCCGAGCAGAATCCAGACAGCGAAGGGGATAAAAAAGAGTGCGTAGGCGATCACCATGCCCTGATAGGTATTGATGAGGTGCAACTGGCGGAAGACGAGGAAGAATGGCAGGACGATGGCAACGGGTGGCAACATCCGCTGGCTGATGATCCAGCCGGGCAGGAAGCCGCCGCCGACGCGATAGCGGGCGACCGCGTAGGCCAAGGGGATGGCGAACGCCAGCGTGACGACGGTATTCGCCATCGAGATGATCAGGCTGTTCTTGATGGCGGCGGCGACGTCGTAGTCGACGAACATCTTGCGATAGTGCATGAGCGTCGGCGAATTCGGAATCCAGCGAGGGGGGATCGAGAAGTATTCGATCGGAAGCTTGAAGGAGGTGGCGACCACCCACAGGGTGGGGAAGAGGTAGAAGGCGACGATGAGGATGATTAGGACATAGAAGGCGACGCTCTTGACGGCTTTGAACGGTCGAGGGCCGGCCTTGACCTCGCCGTAGCGGTCAGGAGAGGCAAGGAGTTGAGTCGCCTGTGTCATGTCAGCGCGTCTCCTTCCGCAAGATGTCGAGGTAGAACTTGGCGAAGATGATGAAGAAGATGGCGACGAGCCACGCCATGGCGGCGGCGTAGCCGATCCGGAAGAATTGCAGGCCGTTGAGGTAGATGTAGTAGGAGAGGGTCTGGGTGACGGTGCCGGGCCCCCCCTTGGTCATGATGAAGATGAGGTCGAAGAGGCGGACGAGGTCGATACCCCGCAGCAGGACGACGAGGACCAGGATGGGCTTGAGGAGGGGGAGGGTTATATCGACCAGGGTTTGCCAGGCGCTGGCGCCGTCGACCTTCGCGGCGCCGTAAATATCTTCAGAAATGTTGCCTAACCCAGCCAGCAGCAGCAGCATGACGAATGGTGACATGTGCCAGACGTCGGTAAAGACGATCGAGGGGCGGGCCCAACTGAGGGAGCCGAGCCAGCCGATCTGGACCGTTAGGCCGGTGAGGCGAGAGAGGAGGTCGTTGACGGGTCCATAGCGAGGCTCAAGGAGGAGGCGCCAGGCCATGCCGGCGGCGGCGGGTGAGACCATGACTGGGGTGACAATGAGGCTGACGGCGAGGGCGCGGCCCCGGAAGTTCCGGTTGAGTAACAGGGCAAGCGCGAGACCGACGAGCATCTCGAGGACGAGGGCGGGGGCGGCGATGGTGAGGGTCTGCCAGATCGTGGTCCAGAGTTGCCTGTCCTTGACGGCCTCGATGTAGTTGTCGAGGCCGATGAAGCGCGGCGCGGCGCGGCGCTGCAACTGGTACTCGTTGAAGCTGATGTAGAGCGCATAGAGCGACATGAAGAGGCCGCCGAGGAAGACGAAGAGGACGGCCGGCGCCGCGAAGTAGTAGGGGGTCCGACGCCGGCTGCCGACCGCGCGCTCGGGTCGGGATACCGCCTGAGGACGCGGCTCTTCGCCCCGCGAGGCGGGACGGAGGCGGTCGATCCCTACCCGCTGTCCCATAGTTGCAACCCTCCGTTGTTGCCTGGTCCCCACTAGCGGCTGACAAGCCGGCGAGGACGGGCCATCGCAATCTGGCCGCGGCCATCGCGGATCACCGGCAGCAGGATGGCATCACGCACCAGACATGACAACGCGTGAGGGCGAAGGGGGACGATACGCATCCCCTTCGCCCTCACGGGACGACGGCAAGCTACGTCATCGGGACGTACTGAATGCCCTGCGCCTTCAACGCGTCGTACGCCTTGTTCCACGCTTCGCGCTGCACGTCTTTGCCCATCCGGTCGGTAATCTTGTTCCACTCGGAGGCGATCTGATTCATCGCGTCCTCAGGGGACTTCGTGCCGGCCGAGGCCTCCTTGAGTTGATTGGAGAGGCTCGTGTAGTACTCGAAGGCGTTCGGCAGCTGCAGATCGGGGAAGCCGACCGCCAACGAGTCCTTGATGGTCTTGACGAAGTCGGCCCCGTACTTGGCGGCGAAGGCCTCATCCTCGACCGCCGAGGTGCGGACCGCGTCGACGCCAGTGTTCGGGTCGAGGATGTGGGCGGTGTTGACCTCGGGTCGGGTGTAGAACCAGGCGACGTGGGCCGCGGCCTCCTTGTTCTTGCCGTACGAGGGAACTCCAACCACCCACCCGGTGCAGAGAGCATCGCGCCGGATCAGCTTCCCGTTGACCATCATGCCGGGAGTGACGGCGGTGCCGATCTTGCCGACGACCTTCGACTTCTTGGGATCGGTGCTGGTGCGGTAGGCGGACGACCAGTTGATCGAGAGCGCGACGTCGCCTTGGGCGATAGCATTCTCGACCTCCTGGTAGCCGAAGGTGTTGGAGCCGGGCGGGACGAATTTGGCGGTTTCAACAAGATTCTGGGCGGCCGCGATGGCGTTCTTGGAGTTGATGAGCGGGTTCATCTCCTCGTCGAAGTAGACGGCGCCGGAGGAAGCCAACCGATTCTCGTACCACCAGGATGGCTCAAGGAAGCCTTCGGCGGTCCCGAACCCCTTGCCGCCATCCTTGCGCCACGGCGTGGTGTTGAAGAACTCGGCCATTTGCCGGTATTGCTCGTACTCGGTCGGAGGCGCCAGGGCGTAGCCATATTTCTGTTTGAACTGGTCCTGGAGCTTCGGGTCCTCGAACGCATCCTTGTTGTAGAGCAGGAGATGGTGGTCGCCATCGAAGGGGAGGGCGACGAGCTGACCATCCCACGAGGTGTAGAAGTTCTTGAAGGAGGGGAGAACGTCGTCCAGCTTCGGGTCGAGCTTGTACTTCCCGAGCAAGTCATCCAACTTTTCCAGGTGCGGCGCGTAGTCCGGCAACTGGTAGGGAAGAAAGAAGTTGACGTCGTAGCTGGTGCTCTCGCTGGCGTAGTCCTGCATGTTGCGGGCGTAGAGATCGTTCGGCGGAACGACGTCGATTTTGAGCTTGACGCCAAACTCCTGCTCGACCTGAGCCTGGAACATCCGGAAGGCGTAGGCGTAGTACTCCGTACTGGTCCCGATCCGGATCTCGGTATTGTTGAAGTTCTTGTTCAGGCCGGAGGGGGCGACGGTGGCCTGGGTCTGTTGGGCGAGGACGCTCCCGCCGCGCCGCGCCGTGACAGCCACCGATGCGGCTCCCAACGAGACGCCGAGAAAACGTCGCCGGTTCAAGGACCGGTCGAAGGGGCGCTTGTCCACGAAATCCTCCTTCACGGGAGATAGCTGGCGGCTTCGCCAGGGCGGGCAAGAAATCCGATCCGCTTCGGTTCTTGCCTCTGTGTAGCATAGTGTCGGCTGAAATAGATGTCAATGAGATAGGCGTCAAGTCAAGCGTCCGTTACCCGTTCTCGTCAATCTGGCTTATACTCAATCTGTCAAGGCCCATAGGGGCATGAAAAAAATTTCATGGTCGTTCGCAACGTGAAAGGACGTGGGGACCAAGGAGGACGGGTCCGGGGGAGCCATGAGGCGTCGCCATGGCATTCCCGGAGGAGAGGCGAGGGCGACGCGTTGCGTCGCTGGGCGGAGTGTCGATCGTCGACGAGATCGGTCGCGACAGAAGGAGGAGAGACGGCGTGAACACGGGAACAGCGCGGCGCACGGCACGGGTCTTTGGCGCGGACGGACGGAGCCTGGTGGTGGCGTTCGATCACGGCATCGGCGGCGCGAACCACGGGGGCATGGCGGTGCCGGGGCGAACGCTTGATGAGCTGATCGGCGCGGGGGCGGACGCTGTGCTGGCGACGGTGGGATTGGCCCACCAGTTCCAGGAGAAGCTGGCGCGCGTCGGGTTGGTGATTAACCTCGACCTCTGCACGGGACACGAAGAGGTCGCGGTGCGGGAGGCGACGCTCCTCGGGGCGGACATGGGCAAGTTCATTTTCACGCCGTGGAGCAAGGACGTGCCGGATAGTCTGGCCCGGACGGCGCACGTGGTCGCGGTCGCTCACGACTATGGATTCCCGCTGATGATCGAACCGATCCCGGTCTCGTTCGAGCAGACGGACGCCCATACGGCGGAGAACATCGGTCAGGCGGCGAAGATGGCTTGCGAGGTTGGGGCCGACGTCGTCAAGATGCAGTACACCGGCGACCCGGCCAGTTTCCAGCAGATTATGTCGACGCTGTACCGACCGGTCGTGATCCTCGGCGGACCGAGCCGGAACGACGATCGCGGGTTGCTTCAGATGGTCCGGGACACGCTCGATGCGGGGGCCGTCGGGATCACGATTGGTCGCAATATCTGGGGGCATGAGCGACCCGGGCACATGGTCGGGGCGATGGCGGCGCTGATCCATGAGGATGCCTCGGTCGATGTGGCGATGCGGCAACTGGAGCCGGCGTTCGCCGTCGCCTAGGGCACACGGGGAACCTGCCGTACAGTCCTTGACGGAGCCGACGCAGCGCTCGGCCCGGGCGAGGACGGCGCCGACGCTGACCACTTCGAGGCCGGGGCTCGGTGGTAGTGAGCATCGTCTCGATGACGGGGAGGGCCACTGACTTTCCACCGGAGCGATTGTCCCAAGCGATAGCTTGGAGACGGACCTGAAATCAGCGTCGGCTGCAGTGAACACGCCACGGACAGGCTTCGGGCGGCACTCGAAGTACTCTTCAGGGGCGATGGGGCCGCTTTGGTCATGCCGAGCTCCTAGCGCGTGCGGCACTACTAGCAGCGCTTCGGGTCAGCGAAGGTGTGTTTGCGGTAGAAGTCTAGTTCGGCGACGGTGACAATGAAGGGCTTGCCGTGGGTGAAGCATTGTTTGGCGCTAGCAGCCATGAGTTTCGGTTGTGCGGGTGCTCCATATTTTCACACTAATTTACTTAGGTTGGTCAATGGCGAGAGAATCGCTGTCGCCAGGGCTTGAGCGCATTCCAGACCCCCCACCGACGGCAGGGTGTAACCTCCTTCCTCTCGGGCGGGAACTAATGAGATGGCACGCCCTGGCGTAAAGGTAGTCGTGGTACGCATCCGCTCGCCTGTGCTATACGTACACAAAACATACGAATAACGAGCACGGTACTAGCAAGAAGTCAGTAGGTTTAACGTGACTAAGCGATTGCGGGTGCGACCAGGTATATGTGTCTACTGTGGAAAAGAAACGATGGTGGAAGACGACCATGTCGTCCCGCGTGGTCTCTGGCCGGCGCGCGAGCGCAGCAACGTCGACTTCGTTCGGGTTCCCGCCTGCCGGGCATGCAACGTCCTCAAGAGCAAAGGAGAAAACGACCTTATTGCCTATAGCGTGATCGACAAGGACGGCGGGACACACCCCTACGCCAGCGAGCTTGCGCCCAAGATCGGGCGGTCGATTAAGCGCGGACGTGCGAACGTCGCCAATGCGGTGTTGAGCTCACAGATGACGCCGCTCATCACGAAGAACGGAGTCTACTTAGGGGATTACCCCTCTGCGACGATCAACAACACGAACATGATGCAGACTTTACGCATGGTCGTGAGGGGGTTGTACTACACGGACACGCGTACGATCTTGCCCCCTCACGAGGATGTCGAGGTATGGGTGATCCCCTCGCATAACATGCCGGCCGTCTTCGGTCCGATGGGAGAATTGCCACATCCGGAACCGAGGGTGCTCGGCGAGCGCGTCTTTTGGTGGGTTCCATATATACCGCTTGACGAACCGACAACTAGCGCGTGGCCCATGAGCGTCTACGACCGGGTCTTCTTTGTTGGAGCGACAGGAAACCCTGTTCGAGCGTGGAGAGCCAGGTCATTGCCTTCGCGCGATCTGGTGACTGGGAAGCGATGGATCGCGCAGGTGCTTGGCCCAAGGCTCATTGACCTTCCGGGTCCACCAAAAACGGAACTGATCGTGACGCCTAAGAAATTCAAGAGCCGTCCCGGACGGTAACGGCATCTGGAGTGCCGAAACAACGCAACAGGTGGCGCCCGTCCAAGTAGAACCTCGTTGGAGATGCCAACTCAATCGAGGATCGATAGAATTTGCCGCAAACCGACGAGAGGGACGCCGGATGCCGCACAACGTCTTTATCTGTTGGGCCGGACCACTCAGCCGTTCGATCGCTACGGTGCTCCACGAGTGGTTACCCACGGTCATCCAGGCAGTCGAGCCCTTCATGTCCGAGAAAGACATCGATGCGGGCGACCGAGGGCTGTCTGAGATTGCGGGCCAACTACAAGAACTCAAGATCGGTCTCATCTGTGTCACCGCTTCTAACCAAAGCTCCCCCTGGCTCAATTATGAGGCCGGAGCACTCTCGAAGGTTATCGAGGATTCTCGCGTGATTCCTCTGGCCTTCGATCTGGAAAAGGCGCAAATTCTTAACCCGCTGGGCCAGTTTCAGGCCAAGCGTTTCAACGACGAAGAAATGTTTCAGACGGTCAAGTCGATCAATCGGGCGCTGGGAACACCTCTGACCGAAGCACGGTTGGAGACCGCATTTCGCATAGCCTGGCCAGACCTGTCCACGAGGATCGAGAACCTACGGACGCAAGAGTCACAGCAGACACTCATCGACGAACCACGGAGGACTATTGAAGACATGCTCGAAGAACTGGTGGTGGCATCGCGTGAACAATCTACGCTGTTGCGCGGCCCTAACGTCCGCCCAATCCGGACTCCCGCCATGCAGGCGCAAGTCGTAGCCAGCGAGGCGGCCCTGAGGCGGATCAGCGAGATTTACAGTCTGTCCCCTCCTCTGACGCTCAAGAGGTTTACCGAGATGGCAGAATTTTTCGACCGGCACGATTGGGACATCGTTGAAACGGCCCCCTTCCTCGTGTTTTACCTGGAGCGCTACTTCAATGTCACCCGTCCCGAACATCCCGGTGCTGAAGTAAACGACGAGGAAGGAGACGTGCCGTTCTAGGCGCTCTGCTAGGGCGAAGCTTCGAGGAGCATGCGATCGTCCAGTCGAGCTAGCTGGTTTGGACACAGCAGTTCAACCGCCCGCTCCCGCCCGTCCAGGTGCTTCATCCGCGCCATCGTACCCTCCAAAAGAATGCCGCAGAGGTAAGCCTGGGGCTGGTAATTGGCGACTCTTCCATTTGTGGTAAGCCGCGTGATCGATGCGCCACGGCACCGCAATGGGGTCAGTGCCTGACCCAGCTTGTACTCTTCCCGCTTCCTGACCAGCTCGAAGTCGTAGTTGACCAAGCGTTGCCGGTGACAGCCGGGACAACGACCTCGGGTGCACGACATCCGCTTTACATCAGGCGATCAGTCTAAGCGCCTCGGCCTACGTTGTGTGTAAGAGGACTCTGAGTGCCGCGTCGAGATCGCTCGCGGGCGAGACGAGGGGGATTTGACGGGTTGGCGTGGTCGGCATAGGATAAACAAGAGAAATTTGACGATGTGAAAATATTTTCACGGGGATGGAGTCGCCGCGATGGTCAACGGCCACGTCGCCCACCGCCGGGGAACGCGTTCGCGGGGCGTGTTGGAGGGGGAGGCGCGCCGCTCGATCTTGACCGAGGTGGCGACCCTGTACTACGTCGACCGCTTTAACCAGGAGCAGATCGCGAGTCAGGTCAGCCGCTCCGTCTCGACGGTCTCCCGGCTGTTGGCGGAAGCGGAAGCGGCTGGGATCGTGGAGGTCCGGGTCCGGCAGCCGACGGCGGTCGCGCCGGACCTGCAGGCGGCGCTCGGTCAACGGTTCGGTCTGCGAGTGGTGCGGGTGCTACGAACCTCGGCCGAGGAGCCGCGGCGGCTTGTCGAGCAACTGGGTGATCTGGCGGCGCGCTATCTCTCGACCATCCTCGTCGATGGCGCGGTGCTCAGCGTCGGTTGGGGGACCTCGATCTACGAGGTCGTGCGGGCGATCAACCCCGGCCCGCACCAGGAGATCCTGGTGGCGCAGGCTCTCGGGTCGTTGGGGGGCCGGTTACCAGCGATCGACAATCCGCAGATTACGCGCATCCTGGCAGAGCGTGTCGGTGGCACCCCGTACTTCCTGCCGGCGCCAATGATTGTCGAAAGCGGGTTGGTCCGGGACGCATTGCTCCAGGACTCGCAGTTGCGGGAAACCCTGGCGCTCGGCCGGCGCTCCGACATTGCGCTGGTCGGGATCGGCCTGGCCGATCCGGAGCACTCCGGGATGTATCGCGCGGGGTACATCGACGCGGCGACGCTGGAGTCGATCCGGGCGACCGGGGTGGTCGGGGACATCATGGTCGAGTTCTTCGACCAATACGGCCAGGTCCAGGATCTCGATGTCAGCAAGCGGGTCGTTGGCATGCGACTGGCCGACCTCCGCGACGTGCGGACGGTGATCGCGGTCGCGGGTGGGATCATCAAGGCGCCGGCGATTCTCGGGGCGTTGCGCACGGGTTTGATCCACGTCCTCGTCACTGACGACGCGACGGCGCGGCGTGTCCTCGAGCTCGCCGACGTCTATCCGGCGCCCGAGAGGTCGGGTGACGACGCGCGGCTGGCGCAACGATGGTGAGCGCGACTGATTCCTTGCCTGCTTCAACGCGCGATCAGGGTGCCGGAAAGGAGGTGCGCCACCGGACAGCGAACGACTCGAAGACTGGTGTCCCCGCGACTGAACGCGGATGTTCTCGATGAGGAGGAAAGAGATGCTAACCAAGGGATTCTCGCGTCGCGACGTCGTCAAGGCGGGTGTCGCGGGCGTGGCGGGCGCCGCCATCACGGGGCGGACAGGGATGCGGACGTTTGCCGCGCCTGCGCGGCAGGAACAGGTGGAGCTGACCTTTGCCGGGATCAAGCTGTTTGGCCCGGACCAGATCGCCAAGCTGCTAGCCGGCTTCGAGGCGCAGCATCCGAACATCAAGGTGAAGTACATCGAGCTGCCGACGCCGAACAACAGCACCGAGGTCCACACTTATCTCGTTAACGCGCTCAACGCCAAGAACGGCGAGCCGGACGTCTTCACCCAGGACTGCATCTGGATTCCGGAGTTTGGTGGGGCCAAGCTGGCGATGGAGCTCGATCAGTTCATCAGCGCCGAGGACAAAGCGGCCTACTATCCGGGGTTGATCGAGACCTGCACCTGGGACGGGAAGATGGTCGCCTGGCCGTGGTTCGTCGACGGCGGCTTCCTGTACTACCGCAAGGATCTGCTGGAGAAGCACAACCTGAAGCCGCCGCAGAGCTGGGAGGAGCTGACCAACGCCGCGACCGAGATCGTGGGCAAGGAGGGGAAGCCGGACCTGCAAGGGTTCCTCTGGCAGGCGAAGCAGGCTGAGGTCTTGGTCTGCGACTGGGTGGAGTTCCTGGGATCGGCGGGCGGTAGCACGCTGACGGACCTAAAGGTGACGATCAACGACGACGCCGGCAACAAGGCGCTGCAACTGATGTACGACACGATCCACACCTCGAAGATCACGCCGGAGGCGGTGCTGACATACGACGAGGAGCCGAGCCGGCGGCCGTTCACGAGCGGGAACGCGGTCTTCCTCCGGAACTGGTCGTACGTCTACGCGCTGGCGCAAGATCCGAAGGAGTCGAAGGTCGTCAACCAGGTAATGTTCGAGCCGCTGCCGCATTTCCCAGAGGGCAAGAGCACGGCGGCACTCGGTGGCTACCAGTTCGGGATGAACGCCTCAACGAAGCACCCGAAAGAGGCGTGGCAACTGATGCAATTTCTCTCCAGCCCGGAGTCACAGAAGAGCTACGCGCTGGAGATCGCGGTGGCGCCGACGCGGCCGGCGGTCTATGACGACGCCGAGCTCAAGGCGAAGAATCCATTCCTCGTCGGATTGAAGGACGTCTTCACCGGTTCGACGGCGCGACCGATCCACCCAGCGTATCCCCAGATGTCGCTGGCGATCCAGTCGGGTTTGTCGGCGGCGCTGGCGAAGAAGAAGGGGGTCAAGGAGGCGCTGGACGAAGTGGCGCAGCAGATCGAGGACATCATCGGCTAACGGCACCCCGACGGCCCTCACCCCAGCCGAACGGCCCTCACCTCCAGCCGAACGGCCCTCACCCCCTACCCCCTCTCCCGATGCGCGGGAGAGGGGGGACCGGCAGCGCAGTCAGGGGAGCGTTATCAACCAATCGAGTGTAGGTATGAAGGGTTCGTCGCGTGCCGTTCTCGATCATTGGAGTTGGGGTTCGCGGTGTCGATGGGGCAGGGCGATACGCCGGCGCGACGACCCCCGCGCGGGGACGAAGCGTGGTGGGGGACGTAAGGTCCGTGTTGCGCGTGAGCCGAACGGATGCGGGCCGCTTGCAACGACGTGACGGGCGAGGCGGGTGGCGCCCCGACCAGACGGGGCGGGGCGGTCAAGGTCGTTGGAGACGGCTGTAGGGGCTGGTGATGCGCGCATTTTTCCGACAGTACGGGTTTGCGTACGGGTTGCTGGCGCCGGCCTTCCTGACGATTCTGGTCGTGGCGCTCTATCCGTCGGGGCGGACGCTTTGGGTAAGCCTGCACAAGGTCTCGATGATTCTGCCGGGGTTCGCGTTCGTCGGGTTGCGAAACTACGAGCGGTTGGCGCATGACGACCGGTTCTGGAACGCCTGGACCAATACGGCCTACTTCACGGGGGCGACGGTCGCGGGGGAGACGCTGCTCGGGCTGGGGATGGCGCTTGTCCTGGCGCAGGATTTCCGGGGACGAGGTCTGGTGCGGGCGGCGGTTCTGGTGCCGTGGGCGATCCCGACGGTGGTGTCGTCGCGGCTGTGGGGGTTGATCTTCAGTACCGATTCGGGAATCGCGAACTATCTGCTGCGGTCGGGTCACGTCATCGGGAGCTACGTGAACTGGCTGGGCGATACGCGCTGGGCGATGAACGTGGCGGTACTGGTCGACGTCTGGAAGACGACGCCGTTCATGGCGCTGCTGCTGTTGGCGGGGTTGAGCACGATCTCGGGAGACCTGTACGAAGCGGCGAAGGTCGATGGGGCGACGCAAATCCAGCGATTCACACAGATTACGGTGCCGTTGCTGCTGCCGGTGATGCTGGTGGCGGTGATGCTGAGGGCGCTCGACGCGTTCCGGGTGTTCGACATCATCTACGTGCTGACGGGAGGAGGCCCGGCCGATTCAACGGAGGTGATGTCGACGCTGACCTACAAGATCCTCTTCTCGGCGACGCAGTTCGGGTATGGCTCAGCGATCGCCTCGTCGATGTTTGTGACGTTGCTGGCGGTGAGCCTGGTGTTTCTCGTCTTCCTGCGGCAGCGACTGGAGGTGGAATAGGAGTGGCCACGCGCGAAGAGTCCCGCGTGGCGACCGGTCCCGCCGTCGCCGGGCGCGGGAGGTGGGAGGCGAGCGAGCGGAACCGGGCAAGCGCGGGGCGGCGGGGGTCGCGGCTGACGGGCCGGGTGCTCTTCGCGGTGGTGGCGGCGGCGATCGTGATCTGGTCGGTCGGGCCATTCTTGTGGGTGGTGATCACCTCGCTGAAGCCGGACCGGGACCTGGCGTCGCTGCCGCCGATCTTGCCGAGTCAACCGACCCTGGACCACTACCGGGAACTGTTTGGGGGGCGGCCGTTTTACCGGTACGTCATCAACAGCACGATCGTCTCGCTGACGACCACGATCGTCTGTCTGATCGTGGGCTCGCTGGCGGGCTATGCCTTTGGCCGGCTGCGTTTTCCGGGACGGTTGCCGCTACTGCTGGCGGTGTTGGTGGTCAGCATGTTTCCGCAGATCTCGGTCGTCGCGCCAATTTATGTCGCGTTCCAGAAGTACCACATCCTCAACACCTACTGGGCGCTGATCATTCCGTACAACACGTTTGCCCTGCCGCTGGGGATTTGGGTGTTGACGAGTTTTTTCCGAACGATCCCGGCGGAGCTGGAGGACGCCTCGCGGGTGGACGGCAGCAGCCGGATCGGGGCGCTGGCGAGGATCATTCTGCCTCTCTCGTTGCCGGGGTTGTTCACGACGGCGATTCTGGTCTTTATCGCCGCCTGGAACGAGTTCTTGCTGGCATTGACGCTGACTTCGTCGATCGATCATCAGACGATTCCGGTCGGGATCGCGCTGCTGCCGGCGATGTACCACGTGCCGTGGGGGGACATCGCGGCGGCGTCGGTGATCGTGACGACGCCGTTGATCGTGCTGGTCCTGATCTGCCAGCGATGGATCGTGCGCGGCATCGTCGCCGGCGCGCTCAAGGGCTGACCGCGTGGAAGCTCGGGCCTGGGCATCGCGGTACGCCGCGGCGGCGGATACCGCCGCGACCAAGATCGCGCTGGCCAGGGAGCGGCGGGAGCTCGTGGCCTGCGGCTTGACGACGAACGTGGACCGGGTCGCGGCGCTGACCGACGAGTTGCTGGCGAGGCTGCTCGGGGAGCGGCGACTCTCGATTGACGGGCCACGGGTGACGCGGGTTGGGTCGGTCGAGGCGTTGCTGACGGCGGTCGCGCAGTGCGTGGCGGCGGGAGAGGGGACGGATCTGCCGGTGGCCGAGCCGGCGGTGCAGGCGTGGCTGCTGGAGCGGGTCGAGGGCCGGGTGGACGTGGGAGGGACGGGAGCGCAGGCGGCGGTGACGTTGGCCCGGCTAGGGATGGGGGCGCTGCTGCACACGACGGGGCGGTCGGCGGAACAGGTGGGCGCCGTGAGCGGAGCGGGGCGGGTGCTGGTCGCGACGGACGGTGGGTTGCGGCCGATCGGCGAGGCGATCGAGCGGGGCGACCCGACGATGTGGCATGTGGTGCTCGAATACCAGGCGGGGCTCCTGGTTCGGGTCGACGGGCGGGAGATGATCGCGCCGCAGGCGAACCGGGTGATCGTCTCGGGGGATCCAGTCAATGCGGCGCTGGCGATCGATCCGCGATTCGTGGCGGCGGTGGCCGACCTGGCGAACGGGGTGCGGCGGGTGCTTATCTCGGGGTTCAGCCAGGTGATCGATCCTGGGGAGCTGCGGCGGGTGGTGGCGGAGACGGCGGAGGCGATCCGGCGATGGCGGGCGGCGCGACCGGAGATCAGCATCCACCTGGAGCTAGGGGCGATGCCGGAGACGGGGATGCTGAGCGGGGTGGTCGAGGCGCTGGGGGGTAGGGTCGACGGGATCGGGTGCAACAGAGACGAGCTGCGCGAGGTGCTGGCGGGCTGGGGGATCGCCTCGGGCGAGCGGCCGGAGGAGTTGGTAGCGGGCTTGGCGACGATGCGACGACGGGTGCCGGCGCGGAGGGTCAGTGTCCACGCGCGGGAGGTGTGCCTGACGCTGACCGACGGCGACCCGGAGGCGGAGCGCGACGCGTTGCTGTTCGGGTCGCTGGTGGCGACGACGCGGGCGCGGCTTGGAACGTTCCCGACGCTGGCGGATCTGGCGGAGACGCTTGAGACGGGGGAGTCTCCACGGGTTGGGGTCGAGGCGCTGGCGGGGATGGGGCTGGACGGTGGGATCGGGCGGTGCGGGGCGGGCTGGCTGGTTGGGGTGCCCGCGATGCCGCTGCGAGAGCCGGCGGCGACGGTTGGGCTGGGGGATAGCTTTACGGCGGGGGTGATGGTGAGTGGTGAGTGCTGAGAGGTCGGAGGTCGGAGGTCGGAGGTCGGAGGTCGGAGGTCGGAGGTCGGAGGTCGGAGGTCGGAGAGATGATCGCACGGCGCGGCGTGGCGACGCAGCTCCTAGCTTTCGCCTCGCGGCGATTTGAGACGGGGAGACGATACCCTCGCGGTCAGGCAGCCGGCACGGTGCGGACGGCCTCGCGCGCCGAAGCGTCAATCCGCCGACGGCCCTCGCCCCCACGATCGGAGAGGTGGTGAGGGGGCTCTCTCCAGGAGAGTTTGAGATTTAGCCTTCTTGCACCGATTGAAGGCGAGACGCTGGCGCCGAGACGCAGCCTCAATGCATCGCGCCGCGCTCAAATCGGCCGCTCGGACGCAACCTGTGGGCGGGTGACCGGCCTCCAACACTGTTTCCAATGGCGCCAAATGAAACCTCCTGGGAGAGCGGGATCACTCGGCAGGACTGGTGGCACTGGCGGGGCGATGAGCGGCGAGCCACGACGAGCAGGCCGCGGCGATAGCGGCGAGGATGCGGCGCGGGGCGGGGAGACGGAGTGAGCGCGGAGTGTTCGGGAAATGGTCGGCGGTCCAGCGGACGCGGGCGACCTCGGCGAGCAACTCCTGGCGGCGAAACTCGATGGCTTGGCAGTCGCGGTAGGTCATACCTGGCACCATGGGAGGACTCCTTTCATCGCGAGCGAGAGGGGGTCAGCAGTCCGATTCGCTGCATCTAATGTGCGCCGGATGGCGGCCCGGAGCCACGCGCAACGGCCACGCATTACCCACGCAATGCGGGGCTGAAGCGAGGGCGGGGGCTGTGCTGCGATCAAAGGGATGGGGGCGGTGAGGAGAGCTCTGTCATCGTGGGAGACGTGGCGGATAAGGTAGGGCCATGAGCGCGAGGGGGGTGAACTGAAACTGGCTGGCTGGGCAGAACCACCAAGAGCCGTTGCGCTCAGCCTTCCAACGTAGCACTTGACACACTTATGGCGTGCTCATAGACTCAACGGCAGTCGCTAATCACCAGCTTGACTTTCGCGACAAACGTCCGACGTGATCGTCTCAAGAAAGGAGTGACCGGTCTGCGCGAGCGAATCGCGCACGATGCTTCTTCAGGCGCTTGAACGTCGTCTTCCTGAGCGGCCGTAGGCTTTCGTCAGAGGAGGGGATAGCGATGGTCGAGTCGTTGCGTCAGCAAGCGATGATGAAGCAGACGGTCACTCGGCGGCGAGTGCTCCAAAGCTCCGCACTTGGCGTTGGCGGCCTAGCGCTTGTTCGTGCGCTCGATGCTCGCTACGCGCTGGCGAAGGCCGAGGGGCCAATCAAGATTGGTTGGCTCGGCGACCGGACCGGCGATTTTTCAGTCGTTGGGGTTCAGAAGTACAACGCGGCCACCCTCGCGGTGAAGGAGCTCAACGACAAGGGCGGCCTGCTGGGTCGGCAGCTCGAGCTGGTGGCCGAGGACGCCCAGTCGGACAACAGACGCTACCAGGAGATGGCGCGCAAGCTGATTCTGCAAGACAAGGTCGATGTGCTCCACGCCGGCTTCACCAGCGCTTCGCGGGAAGCGATCCGGCCGATCGTTGACCAGAACAAGATGCTGTACTTCTATAACAACCAGTACGAAGGGGGCGTCTGCGACTCGTGGGTCTTTCCGACCGGATGCGTTCCGGACCACCAGGTGGTGCCGTTCGTGCCGGCGGTCATCAAAAAATTTGGACCACGCATCTACACGATCGCGGCCGACTACAATTTCGGTCAACTGACGGCCAAATGGTTCCGCAAGGTTGCTGGTGACAATGGCGGCGAGATCATCGGCGAAGAGTTCATTCCGCTCGACGTTTCCCAGTTCAGCACGACGATTACCAACATTCAGAAGGCGGCGCCGGACATCCTGGTCGTCCTCCTGGTGGGGATCAAGCAATCGTCCTTCTACGGGCAGAAGAACTCGGCCGGTCTCCAGGTTCCGATGGCAACAACGATCAACATGGGCCAGGGGTACGAGCATAAGCGTTTTCCGCCACCGGCCCTAAACAACGAGTACGTGACCGTGAACTTCATGGAGGAGCTTGACAACCCGTCGGCCAAGGATTTCGTCGCGCGCTTCCGCGCCCTCGTCCCCGACGCGGAGTACATCGGCATGGAAGCCGCATCAGAGTGGGAGGGGATCAACCTCTACGCCGCGGCGGTGACCAAGGCTGGGACGACGGACAAGGACGAGGTGCGCAAGACCCTGGAGACGAATCTCAGCATTGAGGGGCCGTCCGGGATGGTGACGATCGACCCGGCGACCCACCACACCATCCGCGATATTTTCCTGGTCCATGCGGACGAGCAACATCACATTATCCAGGACGACCGGTTTACCGCGGTGCGGCCGGACTGGCTCTCGAAGGAGATGGGCTGCAATCTAGCCGAGAAGCCGGACCACACGCAGTACGAGCCAAACATGTAATCGGCTCAGCAGCCGCGCTCCATGCAGGAGCTTCAGGCTCGCGGGCGACGATCCAGCTCCCGTCGTGCTCTGAGCGACGGTAGTCGCCGGCCCGACGGGAGGCCGTGGTGGCGTGGCAGGGGGATCACGTGCTCAGCGGGGTATTCAACGCGTTCTACCAATACCAGGTGAGCGTCGCCTTTCTGGTCCTCTCCGCGATCGGGCTCGCCGTCATTTTCGGAATGATGGGCGTTATCAACCTGGCGCACGGCGAGCTGATGATGCTGGGGGCATACATCACGACAGGGGCGGCACGAAGCGGGGTGCCGCTGGCGCTGGCGGTGCTGCTGGCTGCTGTTGGTGTCGGGATCTTTGGCGCCGCGATGGAGATGCTGATCGTCCGGCGATTGTACGGCCGGCTGCTCGACTCGGTGGCGGCCACCTGGGCGGTCGGGCTGATCTTGAGCCAAGGGATGCTGATTCTGACCGGGCCATCGATTCAGGGCCTTGCGGCGCCGTTTGGCTCGTTTCGAGTCGGCGATGCAACCTACTCGTGGTATCGCCTCGTCCTCGGGGCCGCCGCGGTGGGACTGCTCATCGCTTTGTACGTCCTCTTTCAACACACCAAGTTTGGCCTCCGGGCGCGAGCCACCATCCAGAGCCCGGACATCGCCCGGGCGATGGGGGTCGATACCGCGCGGATGTACACGAGCACCTTTGCGTTGGGGTGTGGCCTGGCCGGTTTGAGCGGAGGTCTCTACGCGCCGACAGCGACGGTCGTGCCGTTCTTCGGCACCAATTACATTGTTGAAGCCTTTGTCACTGTCATCACGGGAGGGGCCAACGCGTTGGTCGGCATCCCCCTGGCGAGCGCGGTCCTGGGCGGCATCAGCGCCTTCTTGGCGGAGACCTGGGGCCTCTACATCGCCCGGGTCGGGCTCCTGGTCGCGACGATCCTGATCATCCGCGTGCTGCCCCAGGGAATGTCTGGACTGGTCGATCGCTGGCGGCTCCGGCCGCGCGGCGTGAGATGAGCGCGTTATTGAAGAAGATAGTCGTCCCACGGGCCGAGAACATCGCGTTCGCGGTCTTTGTGGTGACGATGCTGGTCTACCCGTTCCTGGCGGATGACTTTGGCATCCTTAACGTCGCCTATTTTCTGAGTCTCACCTTCCTGTCGATCAGCCTGGCGTTGATCTGGGGGTACGCCGGCATCCTCAGCTTCGGCCAAACCGCGTTCTTCGGCATCGGCGGCTATATCTACGGCATTTTTACCCTGAACTATCAACAGGGTCGGATGACGCTGGTCGGGTTGGTTTTGGGAACGCTCGCCGGTGGCATCGTGGCCGCCATTCTCGGCTACTTCATGTTCTACGGGGGAGTCAACGACGTCTTTGTCGGCCTGACGACCCTGGCCCTGACCCTGGTGCTGGAAACCTTCATGGCGCAGACGGCAGGGCCGGAGTGGGCAATCGGTGAGGCGCGCCTGAACGGCTACAACGGGATGTTCGTTCCTCAGATCATGCTCGGGGGAACGGTCATCCAGGGTCGTGGACTCCTCTACTTTCACCTTGCGCTGTTGGTTCTCGTGTACATCTTCCTACGGTGGCTCACCGGCTCCCGGTGGGGCTACGGACTGCTCGCCTTGCGGGAGAACCGGGTGCGCACCGAGACCTTCGGCTACAACGTCCGCTTCATGCAGGTCCAGGTCTTCTTCATCGCCGGTTGTGTCGCGGCTCTGAGCGGTGTGCTCTACGCCTCGTGGGGTGGGTATATCGTGCCGTCGGCGATGGGACTGACGGCGGCGATCACGCCGGTGATCTACGTCGCGATTGGGGGGCGGCGCAGTTTAACGGCGGCGATTATCGGGACGATGATCCTTCTGAAGCTTTCACAGTCGCTGGCGTCATCGGCGCCCGAGTACGCGCTCGTGATCTTCGGCGCCTTGGCGCTCCTGGCGGTTCTCTTTGTGCCGGAGGGGTTCGTCCTGGCGCTGCTTCAGCTGTTAGACCGCTCGATTCTCCATCGCTCGGGCGGTTCCCGACCGGAAGCACCCCAAGATTCGGCGCGGATTCCGGCGCGGAGGGCCGGCTGAGATGGGGGCGCCGGAATCGGGCCCGGGGGCGCTGCTCAGACTCGACGGAGTCGCGAAGCGATTCGGCGGGGTGGTGGCCGTCCAAGCACTGGACCTGACCGTTGAACGCGGCGAGCTGCGGTGCCTGATCGGTCCGAACGGTGCGGGTAAGAGCACGGTTTTCAAACTGATCATGGGTACGGAGCAGCCGACGACGGGCTCGATCTGGTTCAACGGGCGGACCATCAGCCGCTGGCCCACCTGGCGTCGAGCGCGGGCTGGATTGAGCATCAAGATGCAGATCCCCGGCGTCTATCCGGAGTTGTCGGTGCGGGATAACATGCGGGTCGCGGCCCAGCACCACATTCCGGTATCCCGGATGGAGGATGAGATCGATCGGCTGCTGGCGATGGTGGGGCTAGAGGGCAGTGGCGGTGAGCCGGTCAAGGATCTGTCGCACGGGCAGCAGCAGGGGCTAGAGATCGGGATGGCGCTCTCAGCCGACCCCGCGCTGCTGCTCCTGGACGAGCCGACAGCGGGGATGGGGCCGGGGGAGACCGAGGAGACCGCACAGCTGGTGACGTCATTGAACGAGCAGGGGATGACCATTCTAGTCATCGAGCATGACATGGCGTTTGTGCGACGGGTCGCCCGGAAGATCACCGTGCTTCATCTGGGGCGGGTCTTCGCCGAAGGGAGTATCGCCGAGATCGAGGCGAATGAGGCGGTGACTAACATCTACCTGGGTCGGACGTGAGCGGGACCGCCTCCAGTGCGAGATGGTAGGAGCAACGCCGTGGCGACCGCGACTCCGGCACCCGCGCCGATTCTGAGCATCACCAGCGTCTTCGGTGGTTATGGCAGGACGATGATTCTGCGCGACGTCGATATTGAGGTTGGGCCGAGCGAGATCGTCGCGATCATCGGCCGGAACGGCGTCGGCAAGAGCACGTTGATGAAGGCGCTGATCGGGCTGATCCGGATCACCGCCGGCGCGATTGCCTTCGAGCGCCGGAATATCTCGCAATTGCCGGCGGACAAGCGGGCGCACCTGGGGATTGGGTATGTGCCGCAGGGTCGCGGCATCTTCCCGGGGCTTACCGTCGAAGAGAATCTGACGATGGGGGAACTGATCAACACGGGTGCGAAGGGGAAGCGCAAGACGCTCGACCTCCCGTACCAGTATTTCCCGCGTCTGGCCGAGCGGAAGCGTCAAAAAGCGGGAACGCTGAGCGGCGGTGAGCAGTCGATGCTGGCGATCGGCCGGGTGTTGGTCGGGCAACCGACGCTCTTGCTGCTGGATGAGCCATCGGAAGGACTTCAGCCGAACATCGTGCAGCAAATCGGCAACGATCTGGCACGAATCAATCAAGAGCTTGGCACGACCGTCGTCCTCGTGGAACAGAACCTCGAGCTGATCCGGATGGTGGCCCATCGAGGGTACGTGATGGACAAGGGGACTGTCACCGCGCAACTCAGAGCGGACGACGTCGCAAGCCAGGACGTGTTGACAAGCTATCTGGCGATCTAAGCGGGGCAGGCGACCGGAGGGGAGGCGGCGGGGTGCGAGAGATTCGCCAGCGGGGGCCATACCATTACGTGTTCAGTCGCTACGTTGAGCCGGTGGCTAGGGTTCAACCTGGCGAGACGGTGGCGATCTTTACCGACGACGCCTTCGAGAGCCAGATCACCCGGGAGAGCGACCGGCCGTCGGAGATCCTGGGCTCGTACCTCAATCCGCAGACGGGACCGATCTACGTCGAGGGGGCCGAGCCGGGCGATACCCTTGCCGTGAGGATCGAGAAGATTGAGCCGACTCGCGATTGGGCGGTCAGCGTCTTCGTCCCCTACTTCGGGGGGCTGACGGCGACGAAGTTCACGCGGCTGCTCCACGAGCCGCTGCCGGAGAAGGTTTGGCTCTACCAGCTGCGTGACGGATGGCTGGAGCACAACGAGCGTCTGCGTTTCCCGTGGCGGCCGTTCATGGGCACGGTCGGGACCGCGCCGGAGCTGGAAGCGCTGTCGGCGCTGACACCATTCGACCACGGCGGCAACATGGATGTGCCAGACGTCAAGCCAGGCAACACGATCTACTTGCCGGTAAGGGTACCCGGCGGCCTCTTTTTCACCGGGGATTGCCATGCCGGGCAGGGCCAAGGGGAGCTCTGTGGCGTCGCCCTGGAGATTACGGCGAAGGTGACCATGACGTTCGATCTGATCAAGCAGAGGCCGATCGAATGGCCGCGGATCGAGAGTGCCGAGGAGTACATGACCGTCGGGAGCGCCCGGCCGATGGAGGACGCGGCGCGCATTGCCTACGCTGAGCTGGTTGGCTGGCTCGAGGAACTTGGATGGGATCGCTGGGAAGCGTACGAGGCGCTGACACAGATTGGCGACCTGTACGTCGGCAACATGGTCGATACGTTCTACTCGTTGGTCGCAAAGATTCGGAAGGAATACGCGATGACCGGGATGCAGAAGGCGTGATCCTCCTGTAGCGCCGTTGCGTCGGTGTCATCCATGGGCCATGGACGGCTTGGTGGAAGAAGGGGAGGGAGCCCATCTGGAGGTTGGACGAACGCAGCGTCGCCCACCATTCCGAGCGGCGATTTGTCGATGCCCGATTGTGCGCAGTGCGGGCGGGGGCGGAACAGGGTACCATCGGCGGAACGGCGGGTGGGCGCCGGCGGGCGGCGGCGTGAGTTGAAAGGAGAGCGGGATGCACGAGGTGTTTCCGATGCTGGCGGGGGTCGCGGTGGCGATCCTGGCGCAGCGGGTGAGCGGGCTGAGGATGCGCCTGGCGGTACTGGCGGGACTGAGCTTGGTGGTCGGGCTCGTGGCGAGCGCGATCAGCGGTGAGCTGGCGTTGAGCTGGGGGTTCGTGCTGGTCGACACGGCGCTGGTACTGGCGGGGGCGGCCGCGATGACGGCGCTAGTGGCGGGCCGGAAGCAGCTGGCGGCGCGCCGGGTGACGTCGTCGGGGGCGGAGCGGTAGCGGCGGGAGTCAGGAGTCAGAAGTCAGGAGTCAGGAGAGGCGAGTCGAGGAATAGAGAAGCCGTCCGGGGTGAGACCCGGGCGGTTTCGTGTGTCCAGCCGTGGGAGTCGAGCAGGTGGAAAGTGACGACGGTTGGGGGAGGTTGGCGAGGGCTCGTCCCGAGGTGCGTGGAAGGCGGGCGCGGGGTGGTGCGTCTTTCCTTGACGAGGCATCAGTGGGATGGAGGGGCGGGACGGGGCGGGGTGGTCGAGGGACGGGCTTTGGTATGCTGCCGGTCTTGGTTGATGACGGAACGAGCGGAGGGATGAGGGTGGCTGACGGACGAGAGCGTGACCTGGAGGGGCTGCTGCGGTGGCGATGCATCGGCCCGTTTCGCGGGGGGCGAGTGGTCGCGGTGGCGGGGAGCTACGACGAGCCGAATACGTTCTACTTCGGGGCGGTGGCGGGGGGCGTCTGGAAGACGACGGACGCGGGGGCGTACTGGCGGTGTGTCTCCGATGGGTTCCTGGCGACGGCGTCGGTGGGAGCGCTGGCGGTGGCGCCGTCCGATTCGAACGTCATCTATGCCGGGATGGGGGAGACGACGATCCGGATCGACGTCTCGCACGGGGACGGGGTCTACAAGAGCACCGACGCTGGCCGGAGCTGGGCGAATGTCGGGTTGCGGGAGACGCGGCACATCGGCAAGGTGCGCGTTCACCCGGAGAATCCAGATGTCGTCTGGGTGGCGGCGCTGGGGCACGCCTTCGGGCCGAACCCGGAGCGGGGGGTGTTCAAGAGCGACGACGGGGGGAGGACGTGGCGCCACGTCCTGGCGGTCAGCGACAAGGCGGGCGCGGTCGATTTGAGCGTCGACGAGACGAACCCGCGCATTCTCTACGCGGCGGTCTGGGAGGCGTACCGCTCCTTCTGGCAGATCAGCAGCGGGGGGTCGGAGAGCGGGTTGTGGCGCAGCACGGACGGCGGCGAGACGTGGACCGCGATCACGCGGCGGCCGGGGTTGCCGGAGGGGACGCTGGGCAAGATCGGGGTGGTGGCGTCGCCAGCGAAGGCGGGCCGGGTCTGGGCGCTGGTCGAGCACCTGACCGAGGGGGGGCTCTACCGCTCCGACGATTATGGCGACAGCTGGGAGAAGACGAGCGACAACCAGAACCTGGTCTCACGGGCCTGGTACTACATGCACCTGACGGCCGACCCGCGGGACGCGGAGACGGTTTACGTCAATAACCTCGATTTCTGGAAGAGCACCGACGGCGGCAAGACGTTCGTGGAGATCGCGACGCCGCACGGCGACAACCACGATCTCTGGATCGACCCGCGCAATCCGCTGCGGATGATCCAGGGCAACGACGGGGGCGCGAACGTCTCCTTCAATGGAGGGGTCACGTTCTCGACGATCTATAACCAGCCGACGGCGCAGTTTTATCACCTGGCGACGGACAGCCGGGAGCCGTACGTGGTCTATGGGACGCAGCAGGACAACTCCAGCGTGGCGGTGCCGAGCCGGGTGGCGCACGCGGCGATTACCTGGGGAGATTGCTTCATCGCCGGGTGGGGTGAGAGCGGGTACATCGCGGTGCGGCCGGACGACCCGAATATCGTCTACGTCGGGGCGATCGGCTCGTCGCCGGGTGGGGGGAACGCGCTGCAGCGGTACGACCACCGGACGAAGCAGATCCGGCTGATCACGACCTGGCCGGAGGCATCGGGCGGGACGGGCGCCGAGGAGGAGAAGCAGCGCTTCGCCTGGACCTACCCGATCGTGATCTCGCCGCACGATCCGAACACGCTCTACGTCGGTGGGGACCGGGTGTTCAAGAGCACGGATGAGGGTCAAAGCTGGGAACCGATCAGCCCGGACCTGACGCGGGCGGACCCGGAGACGCTGAAACCGACGGGGGGCCCGGTCAACCGCGACGCGATCGGGGCGGAGACGTACGCGACGGTCTTCGCCTTCGCGGAGTCGCCGCACCAGGCGGGGCTGTTCTGGGCGGGGTCGGACGACGGGCGGCTGCACCTGAGCCGGGATGGCGGGGAGAACTGGCAGGAGATCACGCCGGCGGAGCTGCCGGAGTGGACGATGATCAGCGGCATCGAGCCGTCGCCGTTCGAGGCGGGGACGGCGTACGTGGCGGCGACCCGTTACAAGCTGGACGACTACCGGCCGTATCTGTACGTGACGCGCGACTTCGGCGAGCACTGGACGCGGATCAACGGCGGTATCCCGGAGGACGATTTCACGCGGGTGATCCGGGCCGACCCGACGCGCCCGGGATTGCTCTACGCCGGGACGGAGACGGGGGTCTACGTGTCGTTCGATGACGGCACGAATTGGGAGCGGCTGCAATTGAACCTGCCGGTGGCGCCGGTCCACGAGCTGCTGATCAAGGGGAGCGACCTGATCGCCGGGACCCATGGCCGTTCGATCTGGATCTTGGACGATCTCTCGCCGCTGCGGGCGGTGGCCGAGGGGGGGTTGGAGAGCGGGGCGCACCTCTTCCAGCCGCGAGATACGCCGCGGGTGTTGCGGGGAATCGACTGGAGCGCGGCGGTCGAGACGTCGACGAACTACCTGGGGAGCCGGGGGGGCGGCTACAGCGTCAACACGACCGCCGATGGGGAGACGGTGCGGACGTATCTGGACGCGGGGGAGAACGGGCCGGAGGGGGTCATCGTGACGTATAGGATCGAGACGGCGCCGGAGGAGCCGATCTCGCTGGTGTTTCGGGACAGCCAGGGGGAGACGGTGCGGACGCTCTCGAGCCGGAAGGGGGACGATCCACCGAAGGCGAAGGAGCGGAGGGCGCCGGCGGCGGCTGGTTGGAACCGCTTTGTCTGGGACATGCGGCGCGATCCGGTGACGAAGATCGAGGGGAGCGACCCGCCGGCGGAGAAGCCGATCGATGGGCCGATCGTGGCGCCGGGCGACTACTCGGTGACGTTGAAGGTGGGCGAGACGGAGCGGACGCAGCCGTTCCGGATCGTGCAACCGGCCACTGTGACGGCGAGCGAGGCGGACCTCGAGGCGCAGGCGGATCTGCTCCTGCGAATCTACCGGCAGCTCGACCGGACGACGCGGGCGATCAACCGGATGCGCGATCTGCGGGGGCAGCTAGACGGGTGGGCGACGCGGACGCGCGATCGGGAGGGCGGAGCCGAGGTGGCGACGGCGGCGGAGGCGCTGCGGGACACGACCTTGGAGATCGAGAAGACGCTCGTGGTGCCGGACCTGCGGCCGGGTTGGGCGGACAACCTGAACCAGGGGATGCGCTTGTTGGAGAAACTGGCGGGATTGACGGCGGTGGTGGAGCTGGGCGACTACCGGCCGACGGACGCGGCGGAGGCGGTGTTCACCGATCTTCAGGCGCGGATCGAGGAGCAGATCGGCCGCTTCGAGGCGGTGGCCGGGGATGAGTTGGCGGCGTTCAACGCGGCGGTGGCGAAGGCGAAGTTGGGGGCGGTGGTGGCGGGGTGAGTCTGGAGCTACCGAGGCGAGCCTGGCGGGCGACGGAGGGAGCGCGCAGTGTTTCTCGATCGTCTCCTTCAACTGAATAGCGCACTGCCCCAAGCGGTCACCCACTTGCACCAAACGGGGGCGATCCGCGCGAACACGTATGTCATCGACTTGGATGCGTTAGATGCCAACGCACGCATTATCAAAGAGGCCGCCGACGTCAACGGTCTCTCCCTCTACTTCATGAGCAAGCAGTTTGGCCGCAACCCAGATGCCTGCCAGACGCTACGGACGGCAGGCGTTTCGGCCGCCGTCGCGGTCGATGTCCAGTGCATGGAGGCCATCCAACGCAGCGGCGTGCCGATAGGGCACGTCGGCCACTTGGTGCAGCCCCATCGGGGCACCGAGGACGCGGTGATAGCGGCAAATCCGGAGGTCATCACCATCTTTTCGCTCGCTACAGCGAAGCGCATCGGGGCCGCGGCCGGCCGCGCGGGGCGCCAGCAGGACGTGCTCCTCCGCGTCACGGCGCCGGACGACCGGTTTTACGTGGGGCATGGCGGCGGATTCCCGATCGAAGGCATCGAAGACGCCGCGAAGTCCGTCGCTGGTCTGAGCGGTCTCCGCGTCGCGGGCGTGACAACATTCCCGTGCCTGCTCGCCAACCCGGCTACGAAGACGGTCGAATCGACCCACAATTTTGCGACGCTGAATGCAGCGGCTGGACGGCTCCGCGCCGCGGGTTTCGATATCCGGCAGGTCAACGCGCCGGGGACGACGTCCGCGAGCACGATGGGGATGCTCCGGCAAGGGGGAGCCACGCATGTCGAGCCGGGCAACGGGTTCCACGGCACCGCGCCTCAGCACGCCTTCGAGGCCAACTCCCCGGAGGTGCCGGCCATCGTCTACGTGAGCGAGGTGTCACATCTCGACGGGAGCGACGCGTATGTGTTCGCCGCCGGTCACTATATTGACAAAGTACTGGGTGACTATCAGTTGACGGCGCTGTGCGGACGAGATGAGCGGATCGTCGAGCAGCGATACGCGGTGGACACGGCACCCGACGGCGCGATCCACTACTACTCCATCCTCCGCCTCGAGGCGAACCACCAGGTTCGTCCCGGTGACACGGTGGTGTTCTGCTTCCGCCCGCAGACATTCGTCACCCGGGCGCGAACGCAGGCGATACGAGGCGTACGCTCCGCTGAGCCAGTTGTGCTGGCCGTCTACGATCAGGAGGCACGGCTGGTCCAAGGAGCAGGTTAAGAAATCGGGGGCCACCGGGAGAGAGATAACCTGCGGGCCGGTCTGATGGTCGATGAGCCGGGTCATGAAGGGCACGGCTGCTGGTGACATGCGCGGCGAGCACCGGGGTGGAAATGGAGCCCAAGGATGAGCCAGTTGATGCTGGAGATCACCGGGGTCAGCAAGTCGTTCAATCGAATTCCAGCGCTGCAGGATGTTGACCTGGTAGTAGGACACGGGGAGGTTCATGGCATCGTCGGCCAAAACGGCGCCGGCAAGTCGACCTTGATGAAGATTTTGAACGGCGTGTACACCAAGGACAGCGGCCAGATCCGGATTGACGGCAAGAAGGTGGAGTACGACACGCCGCTCGGCGCCCGGGAAAATGGGATTAGCATGGTGTTCCAGGAGTTCAGCCTCATCCCAACACTGACCGTCGCCCAGAACGTGTTCCTGACGAGGGAACCACGGCATCCTCACGGCCTGATCGACGATGCCTCATGCGACCGGCGAACGGCGAGGATTTTGGACGAGCTTGGTGTCGACATCGATCCGACGGCTCTTGTCCGCGACCTGAGCGTTGGCTCGCGTCAACTTGTGGAGATCGCGAAAGCGCTCTCTCAAGAGCCGAGAATCCTGATCCTCGACGAGCCCACCGCATCCTTGTCGGCGAACGAAACGGAGACGCTCTTCGCGGTGATCAGGCGCTTGAAGGAGCGAGGCCTGGCGCTGATCTACATCTCACACCACCTGCAAGACCTGCTTCGCATTTCGGACCAGGTCACGGTCCTGCGTGACGGGCGACGGGTGCTGACCCGAGACATCGGCGACGTTCAGCTTCACGACGTGATCCAAGCGATGCTGGGCGCGGCGCTGGAGGACCCACGGGCGGCGGCGGGACAGGCGATCGACCGGACAGGGCAACCCCTCCTCGAGGTGAGGAATCTCTACGCCGGGCAACGCGTGCTCGATATCTCATTTGCTGTCTGGCCGGGGGAAGTCCTCGGCATCGCCGGTCTATTGGGAAGCGGTCGAAGCGAGTTGATTCGTGCCATTTTTGGTATTGACCACGTGGACAGCGGCGAGATCCTCGTTCGGGGACGACGCTCGGTGATCAAGGATACGAACGGGGCCGTCTCGTTAGGGATGTCACTCGTCCCCGAGGACCGGCGTAGTCAGGGACTTGTGATCGAGCATACCGTCAAGGAGAATCTGCTGCTCCCGATTTGGACACGCCTCGATCGGTTTGGCCTGATTGACGACACCAAGGCCGATGTCGTGGGGCGGTCATACATCGAAGCCCTCAACGTGAAAACGAGTGGCTTGGGCCAGGTCGTGAAGTTCTTATCGGGTGGAAATCAGCAAAAAGTGGTGGTGGGTAAGAGTCTCTCAAGCGATCCCACGATTCTCCTTCTCGATGAACCCACGTTTGGGGTCGACATCCGTTCGAAGCAGGAGATCTTGGAGAAGGTCCGTGAGTTCGCCGGTAGGGGGAACGCGGTCGTGTTCGTGGATGCGGAACTCGCGCAGTTGGCAGTCGTTTGCGACCGCGTGCTGATTCTCCGCCGGGGCCAGATCGTGGGCGAATTTAACCGGGCCGCCGGGCACGTCCTGTCTGATGGGGTGCTCCATCGCGCCATCCAGGACACGGGCCGGGAGGAAGGGGCATGATCGGCAGGACGGCTACACGCGCCGTTCATCTTGAGATCGGGCGATACATTCTCTACATTGGATTCGCGGCGGTCTTCGTCTTCTTCGCGGTCGTCCTGTACGACCGATCGTTTCTCACGATCGGCAATCTGACCAATATCGCTCGGCAGACCGCGATGATCTCGATCATGGCGATCGGGTTCACGTTCGTGATGTCGGCAGGCGAGATTGACCTCTCGATCGGTGCGGTCGTCGCTCTCTCCTCTTTGGTGACGGCCCTCGCTCTGCGGGACTACGGAATCTGGCTGGCGTTACCAGCGGGGCTGGGAACGGGCATTCTGATCGGTTTCATCAATGGGGTGCTCACGACACGGGTACGCATCCCCTCGTTTCTCGTTACGCTGGGTACGCTTGGTGTTGTCAATGGCCTCGCGCGATGGATCACCGATCTGAAATCGGTCCCCGTCACGAATGAGCGGTACAACTTCGTTTTCGGCTCGGGTGATATTGGCCCCGTGCCCATTCTCTTTGTCTGGACCGGGGTCGCGCTGTTGATCGGGCATGTTGCCCTCCGCAAGACGGCGTTCGGGAGGCAAGCGCTGGCAACCGGTGGGAGCAGGACGGCGGCGCTCTATTCCGGCGTGAAGGTCGATCGGATCAAACTGCTCGCGCTCGTTATCAGCGCGACGGCAGCCGCACTGGCTGGCATGCTCTACGCCGGCCGTTTGCATGGCGCCCGCTATACGCTGGGCGAGGCCGACCTGCTAACCGTGATCGCGGCCGTCGTCATCGGTGGCACCAGCCTCTTCGGCGGCAAGGGATCGGTGGTCGGCGCCGTCATCGGGTCCCTCATCATGGGCGTTATCAACAATGGCTTGATCCTGATGGGTCTCTCCGTCGCCCAGCAAATGATGTTCCAGGGAATCATTATCATCCTCGCGGTCTCCCTCACGTCGCGCGAAGCCGCCAGGCGCTAGCCCAGACTGAGGGTGACCGGGATAGGAAGAGGCTGGGTACGCATGACGACACGGAACGACCTGAAAGAACGCGTCCTCCGGGAGATCGATCCCGACGAAGTTCTCGATCTCTTGCAACGCACGATTCGAACGCGGAGCGTGACGATGGAGGAAGCGGCCGTTGGACAACTCCTCCATCAGGAGCTGCGAGATATCGGGCTTGACCAGACCGAGATCGTCGACTTCGCCCCTAACAGGCCGAACGTCTGGGGATTGCTACGAGGTTCCGGCGGTGGTCGCCGCCTGATGTTCGCGGGCCATACGGATACGGTGGATGTGCAGGGCTGGCGCGAGCGCTGGCGCGGCACAAGCCGCGAGGACCCCTTCTCGGCCGTCCTCGAGGACGGCGATGTCTGGGGCCGCGGATCGGCGGATATGAAGGCGGGCATCGTCGGCAGCGTGAGTGCGCTGCGAGCTATCAAGAGGTCTGGAGTGACGCTGAAAGGAGACGTGCTCGTCGCATGGGTGGGCGATGAGGAGTCGGGCATCCCGGGCTCGGGCCGCAGCGAGGGAATAAAGGCGATCGCCCGGAGCATCGACGGTGGCGAGATTCCGCGGCCCGATTTCGTGATCTACACGGAGCCGACGACGTTGAGCATCGCCCCCGCGCAAATCGGGTTCATCATCGCCGAGGTGACGGTGGTGGGGACCAGCGCGTACTTCGGTCTTCCGTGGCACGGCGTTGACGCGCTGAAGGGTGCGCACAAGCTGTTAGCCCAGTTGTTCGCGTACTCGGACGAGATCTGGGCGCGGACGCCCCACCCGCTCCTCGGGCGCGCGTTCAACCTTGTGACGGCGATCGAAGGTGGCGGCTACATCGCGGTACCGGACAGATGCAAGCTGAGCATGATCCGTACGATCCTGCCGGACGAGACGGTTGAAAGCGCGAAGGCGGAGCTTGAAGGGATCGTCCAGCTTCTGGCGATGAACGAGGGGTTTCGGGTCGAAATCGCCTTCACCGCGGGTCGAGACAGTGCCTTTGGCGGTCGCCCCGCCGAGGTCGCGACCGACCTGGAGCCGATTCGCTGTCTCGAACGGGCGATGGAGGAGGCGACCGGGAGGGCGGCCGTCGTGGCGGGGGCGCCATTCTGGTCGGAGAGTTCATTCTTCGTCCACGAACTCGGGATTCCGGCCGTTTATTGCGGGGCGGGAGACATTCTCAACTGTCACACTTTTGAGGAGCGGGTCGATTTTCAGCACCTGCTGGACGCCGTACACGCCTTTGCCTTGATGATCATCGACTACTGCGACGCAGCGTAGCGGTCCGACCGTGCGATGCCGGGCAGATCGCATCCCGTTCCCGTAGAATCGGCGCGGATGACGGACATCGAATATTGAGGAGGGAGTCATGGCCGGGCCCCTGCAGCGCGGACTCCTCGTCGGGATGATTGTCACGGCCGGGATCGCGCCGATGTTACGCGCCGGTGAGCCGCTGGTGATGGCTCAGGACAGGACGGGGACACCAACCGCGATCGGTGGCGACGGTCTCGTCGCTCCGGCGATGAGCGTCGACACGCTGCCTCCCGCCGTCAAGGAGACCAAGGGACCGAATGGCGAGGCCGCGACCTCATACCTGGACGTGAGACTGAGCGCTGATGAGTTGAAACAGGTCCAGCAAGGGAGCCATTCGGCCGCCCTGGTCATGCACACGTCGTCCGCCTTCATCCGGGCGCTCGAGCAAGGAGCAACCGACGCGTTCGCGCAGATGGGTGTCGAGGTGATCGCCCGGACCGACGCCGGGATGGACCCCGCTAAGCAACAGAGCGACGCCGAGACGGTGATGGCCCGGCACCCGGACATCGTTCTGACGCTGCCGATCGATCCAGTCCAGGCGGCGGAGGCCTTCCGACCGGCCGTCGAGGCGGGGACGAAGCTGGTGCTCTTGAGCAACGTGCCGAAGGGGTACGAGCAAGGGAAGGATTACGTCGGCGTCGTCACCGATGACTTGTTTGGGATCGGGCAGGCGGCTGCCGAGATGCTCGGTGATGCCACCGGGGGCACGGGCGAGGTTGGCTTTATCTACCACGACGCGGACTTCTATGTGACCAACCAGCGTGATCAGGCCTTCAAGACCGTGGTCCAAAAGCAGTTCCCGAACCTGAAGATCGTGGCGGAGCAAGGGATGGCCGACCCGAAGGACGCGGAGAGCATTGCCGCCGCGATGCTAACGCGAAACCCGGGAATCACCGCGTTCTACGTGCCCTGGGCGGAGCCGGCGGAGAACGTGCTGTCGGCGCTGCGGGCGGCTGGTCGCGACGACGTGAAGGTCGTGACGATTGACCTGGACACCACCGTGGCTTTGGACATGGCGCAGAGTGGCAACATCGTTGGGATCGCGGCGGACACGCCGTACCTCCTCGGCTACACCATGGCGATTGAAGGGGCGTACGGCGTTCTGGGAAAGCAGGCGCCACCATTCGTCATTGTGCCGACGATAAAGGTGACGAAGGACAACCTCGCGGAGGGCTGGCAGGCCTCACTTCACGAAGATGCGCCACCAGAGATCGTCAAAGAGTTATAGACGAAGATGGATACGCGTTTGACGGTCCTCGCCGATCCGGCTAACAGGCTGCGCCTTGACCATCGGTCCAGTCATTATGCTTGGTGAGCGGGCGAGAAGGGCATCCCACTTTCTCGCGACCTTCGAGTCATGAGCCACCTTGAACGTCAGTCGCCGAGGTAGCCGCGTTTGGGTTTGCGCTTGATGTCGCGGCTGCCGTGGCGGCGGTTGCGGTAGGCGGTGGTCAGGTGCTGGCCGGTGCGGGGGTCGAGGACGAGGATGGTGCCTTCGAGGCGGCGGAGGCGGTCCTGGCGACGGTGGTCGGCGGGAATGTCGCGCAGGCCGAGGTGGACGAAGAAGGCGTTGCCGGTGTGGTAGACCCGGCCATGGCAGAAGACGTAGCGGACATCCTCGGGGCTGAGGTTGCGCTGGGCCAGCCGCTGGTCGGCGTGGGCCGAGATGACGTCGATAGCATGCTGGCGCATGCATCCCCTCCCTGCGACGGCCGCGGCACGGGGATCGAGGCTTGGAACTCGAAATGGAGACCCTGACCCGATCCGTGACGCCGGGCGCGTTCCCCAACGCGACGCCCGGGTGCGACCGGCTTGGTGTACGTACATTATGGCCGGGCAGTGTCGCGATGTCAAGACACGGCTTGGACCGAGTCTGAACGGTGGGTGGCAACGGGCGCCGGGCTGGTGTCTGACCTGGTTTGGCGGGTCGCCGGGGGAGCAGCCGCCCGAGCGAGAGACGCGAACGAGGGAGGAGGGCGCGGACACAATGGCAGCGCGTTGGCCGTTGGCCAGGGCGTCGCGGGCCGCATACAATCGGCGGGTTGTTCGCCGTTCGGCGGGGGCCGCGAGCGAGTGCGCGGTCCCAGCGAGGTGTGCCGACGCCGGCGGTTGCCATGTGTCGTCTTGCGTCCCCTCTCACGTGGGATGCGCAGAGAGGAGCTCGTCGCGAATGGTTTCCACACCGAAGGTTGAGACGCCGCCACCGGCCGCGAAGCGCGCGGGCAAGCAGAACGGCCGGACCACGGCGAACGTGGCCGCGACGACGGCCGGCACGGCGCCAGAGACGCATCAGCCACTGACGCCGGAGGAGCTGGCGGATCGCCTGCGGCCGGAGGACCCACGCATCTCCCCGGACGGGCGGGCGGTCGTCTTCGCGGTGGCGCCCCGCGGCAAGAAGGGGGAGCACAAGGCGCAGGGGCTCTGGCTCAGCCGCGAGGGCGCGGCGGCCCGACCGCTGACGGCTGGGACGGCGCACGACGCGAATCCGCGCTGGTCGCCGGATGGGACGCGCCTCCTCTTCTGCTCCGACCGGGCCGAGCGGGGCGACGAGTCCTTCAGACTCTATCTGCTGGCCGCCGACGGCGGCGAGGCGCAGCCGCTCGGCGATCTGCACGGGGCGCTGACGATGCCGAGCTGGTCGCCGGACGGGCGGACGATCGCCGTCTTGCGCAAAGATCCGGTGACGTCGGAAGAGAAGCGGCGCAAGGAGGAGCGAGACGACGCGGTTGTCGTCGACGAGCAGGCGAAGCCGACCCGATTATGGGCGATCGACGTCGAGACCGGGCGGGCGCGCTGCCTCAGCTATGGGCCGCGTCAGGTCTGGTCCTACACATGGACGCCGGACGGCGAGGGGTTGGTGATCCTGACGACGGGGGCGCCGGACGTCAACACCATCTTCGACGCCGGCGATCTCTGGCTGACGCCGCTGGCCGGTGGTTTGCCGCGGCGAGTCGCGTCTTTTCCGGTGCTGCCTGGTGACCCGGTCGTGGTCGAGACGGCGGACGGTCCGGTGGTGGCGGTCCGGGGCAACGCTCACCGGGCGGACCCCTCGGACTCGGTCTGGACGGTGCCGCTGGCTGGAGGCGAGCCGCGCAACGTGGTACCAAACCAACCGGGGATCGTCGAAGAACTGGTGGCGCGCCCGGGGGCGCCCGGGCGGGTCGGCCTGCGGATGGTGGAGCGGACGCACGGATTGGTTTACGGGCTCGACGTGGAGACGGGAGAGCTGACGCCATTGACCCCCGGTGGGTTACACGGCAGGGGGAGCGTTTTGGCCGGGCTGTCGTTCTCCGGGGACGGGTCAAAGCTGGCGATGATCTGGTCCGACGGAACGACGCCGGAGGAGGTCTACGTAGGCGAGGTCGGCGGCGCTGGGCCGGCGGTGACGACGTTCGGCGAGGGGTTGCGGGGGCGGCTCTGCCCGGTCGAAACGGCCCGCTGGGCGAGCGCGGACGGGGTGGAGATCGAGGGGCTGCTGACGTACCCAGCGGGGTACGAAGCGGGGCGGCGGTACCCGCTGGTGGTCGAGATTCACGGCGGGCCGTCGTGGCAGTGGGAGGATCGGGCCTTCATCGACTGGCACGATTGGGCGCAACTGCTGGCGAGCAACGGCTACGCCGTGCTGGCGCCGAACCCACGGGGCAGCACGGGGTATGGATCGGCGTTTCAGAAGCTGTTGCAGGATGACGTCGGCGGGGGTGAAGCGCAGGATCTGATCTCCGGCGCGCGGGCGATGGTTGAGCGGGGGATCGCGGACGAGGAGCGACTGGGGATCGGTGGCTGGAGCTGGGGCGGCTACTTGACGGCCTGGACGATTACCCAGACGGATCTGTTCAAGGCGGCGGTGATGGGCGCCGGGCTGGCGAACATGATCTCCGACCACGGCCAGGACGACATTCCGGCGATGAACTTGTGGATCTACCCTGGGCAGCCGTACGACAACCTGGACCATTACTGGCGCTCCTCACCGATCCGCCACATCACGAATGTGACAACGCCGACGCTGATCCTGCATGGCGAGGAGGACGCGCGGGTTCACCCGGCGCAGGGGATGGAGTACCACCGGGCATTGAAGACGCTTGGCGTGCCGGTGCAATTTGTCCGTTACCCGCGGGAAGAGCACGGCTTTCAGGAGCGAGCCCATCAGATCGATCTGATGGGCAGGGTGGTCGGGTGGTATGACCGCTGGCTGAAGGGAGAGGGGGCGGAGGGGCGGAGGGGGGTCGCTGCGCTCCCGGGGGGCGAGTAGAACGAGGGGGCGAGGGGGACGAGTAGGCAGAGATAGGTGAATGGGAAGGGTCCGCCATGGTTGTCCGGGAGTGAGCTCCTGCTGGCTGAATACGGTGTGACGCCAGATGGCGTGGGTGTTGACAATGGGGAACGGCGAGGGGCGGGTAGATTGCATGTTCGACGCGATCGCCATGTGTGATTGACATCGACACATAAGAGCGTACAATCGACGGAGTGGTCGTGCTTGGGGAAGGGCGGCCGCGCCACGAATCGTGGGCTTTGGGAGTAGATGGTGTCCTGGCTCCTTCTAGCGCTGCAACTAGCGCTGGCGGCGGTGTTGTTTCTCGCGGCGACGGGAAAAGCACTGCGGCCCGATGAATTCATGTCCGCGCTCCGATTAAGTCATCTGCCAACGGTGGCGGTGCGTCCGATCGCGGTCGCGGTGCCGCTGGTCGAGCTCGGGCTGGCGGCGGCGCTGGTGCTGGGCCCGGCGGGCGGGCTGCCGGGGGCGCTGGCGGCGACGGCGACCCTGCTCGGCGCCTTCACGGTCTGGATGGCGTGGGTGCAGACGCGGCATCTGCGCGTCCGCTGCGGTTGCTTCGGACCGGGCGGCGCCGAGATCGGCGGGCGGACGATCGGTCGCAACCTGCTCCTGGCGCTGCTGGCGATCGGGGGCATGCTCCTGGCGACGCGGACGCGGAGTGTATTACCGGGTCCGTCGCTGGCGATGGCCGTCGCGGCGACCTCGCTGGCGATGTGCCTGGCGCTCCTCGACGCGCTCCGGGCCGCCTGGCCCGATCTGGCTTTGACGTTCGATCGACTGCACGCGGGCGACGCGGCCGCGCCAGGGGGGGAGTAACGCGATGTCGCCGGTCTTTTACGTGTCGTATGGGGCGCTCTGGCTGCTGGTTCTGGTGTTAGGGGTGCTGGTGCTGCTCCTCTACCGGCACTTCGGCATGATGGCGATGGGGACGCTGGAGGGGGTGCAACGGGATGGGCTGGCCATTGGAACGGTCGCCCCGGCGATCGGCGGGGTGACGCCGCGGGGCGACGACGTCGCCTGGGAGCCACGCCGGGGCCGACCGGAGCTGCTGATCTTTGCCTCGCCTGATTGCGAGCCATGCAAGACGGTGTTGCCGTACGTCAACCGGTTAAGCGAGCTGCGCGGAGAGGCGGTCGGCATCACGGCGGTGGTGCCGGGGCCGCGGGACGCGGTGGCGCGGCTCGTTGACCAGTACGATCCGCCGTATCCGTGCCTGGCGGAGGATGGGAGCGGCGCATTCAATCGCTTCCAGGTGCGCGTGACGCCGTTCGGGTTCGTGATTGGGACGGACGGACGGGTGCTGGCGAAGGGGCTGTGCAGCGATCCGGCGCGGTTGCGAGCCTTGCTGAACGCTGGGGGGTTGGAGGATGAGGCGAAGGCACTGACGGCACCAAGTCAGCCGATCCAGTTGGTGCGACGGGAGGCGGGGAGCACGAACGGGGTGGGGGGGGTATCACGATGACGATGGTGGAGCGCGTCGGCGAGGGGCTGGCGCGGAGGCTCAACCGGCGGCAGGCGGTCAAGCGGGCGGCGGCGGCGGTATTCGGGATGATCGCCGCCTGGACGGTCGAGGGAATTCGCGCGCCAGGGGCGCTCGCGAGCCACTGCGCGCTCGTCTCGACTGGCGACTGCACGTGCGATCCGGCGTATGGCATCTATTGCAAGCGGCTCAATGAATCCTACTGCGCGGGGTCAGCGTGCGCGGGTGGTTGCTACTACGACGAAACGTTTTGGCCAGGGGCGTGCTGGTGCTCGGCGATCTGCCAGTACAGCAGCCAATACGGCACACCGCTGATCGGTTACTACCAGTGCTGTGACTGCAACTGCTACGGGCAGCAGTGCGCGTGCCGGCAGTTCTTGCAGACGGGGTAGGGGAGCGGCCGGCGATCAGCGATCAGCGATCAGCGATCAGCACGAGGATAGGGGTGATTGGGCGGTGCTGGGTGACTGACGCTGATTGTGGGGCGATCGGGTAATCGGGGCGAGAAGGGGGCGAGGGGATGTTCGGGACGGCGCTGCTGGTGCTCGCGGCGCTGTGCGGCATCTTGAGCGCCCACGCGCCCTGAACGGTCAATATGGCCGCTGGCCTAGGGCTCCTCGGTCGAGGACGACTGACGCACGCGATCCCATTGTGGGTCCTTCATGTCGGCGGCGCGGCGGTGGCCGGGGCGGCGATGGGGTACGTCCTCGGCTGGGGAGGTGAGCTCGTCTCACTGGCGGCGTGGCGGCCGTGGGTGATTGGGGTAGTCGCGGTGGTCGCCGTTGGGCTGGGAGTCAGGCGGCAGCCGCCGACGTTGGGGCGGCAGCGGCAGGTGCCGCGGCGATGGGCGCCGACGGTCTCGATCCCGCGCGTTTATGTGGTCTGGGGGTTGCTGCTGGGGTCGGGAGTGGCGACGCCGATCTACCATACGGCGGCGCTGCTCCTGTTCGGGGGGCAACTGACGGCGGGGCCGGGGTTGGGGCTCGCTTCGGGCGCCGTTTTTGGCGCGACGCGGCAGGTGATGGCGCTCATGCCGGTGCTCGGGCGATTCGGTCCAGAGCGGACGATGGAGCTGCTGACGAGGTTCCGGCCGCTGGCGCGGCGGGCGAACGTGGCGCTCGCGGCCGGCGGCGGTCTAGCGCTGGTGCTGGCGAGCCGCTGGTAGACGCGTCACCAGTTCATTCAGCCGTGGCGCCGGCGGTGCTCACATGATGCGGAGGGAGTGACGTGGCGGGCACGGGGGAGTGCCGGTCTGGATCGGTGAAGAGGCAGATGGAATCCAGGTGAATACCCAGCGTGGGCATTGGAGGCGTTCGGCCGTTACGATCTCGCAGCTGACCTCACGCGACGTGTCCTCACGGAGGATCACTCAGGTATCAGGTCCACATTCGCCAGTGGTTCCATGTGAGTCACTTCGTTCCCTTCGCGAAGGGAGGGCCGTGCCCCACGCGATCGAATCGGCGTGTCTGCACGTTGCAACAACGACCGAACACGCCCAATGGAGTAGGTGGTTTCAGTAGCAATGTCTCGTATCGATCGCCCTGCCTCATAGCGCCGCCGCAGTTCCCCACCGAGGGAGGTGGCTACCTGATCGTTGAGACGCATATGCAGTTGCAATTGTGGGACCTGAATGGACCCACCGGCGTAGCCTCGGTGTACCTTCCCACGGGGAACGATCGCCTGATCCGCCTCGTCTCCCCATCCTGTCCAACCGGGCCGGGGATGGCGCGCGAAAAGTTCCAGGTACGGACCAGGGGAACATGCTTCGATCAGTTCGTACTGTTCGTCGGGTTTGCGGGAGTGCTCCCTCTTTCGCGTTTCGATCATGTTCACCTGCGACCGTGCTGGCTGGAGCGTTCGCATGCTACCGCGGACACCGAAAAGCAGCATTTCCGTGACATTGCGGAAGTAGAACCCCACCCCTCGTCCATCCGGACCGCCGTCCTTGCGACGCTTTGCCCAGACAATATTGGAGACATAGCGGAATCCCCAGGCCTCTACCACCTTGAGGCCGTCAGGAAGTAGCGCGTTTGGCACCCACAGGTAGAGATGCGAATTCGTCGCCGCAACCTCTTCCACACGAAGAGCGCAGACGTCCTCGATCTCCAGGGTCGAGTAGCGGTCGAGACGTCGATGCTCCGGTGCTACCTTGCCCGTACGGTTCGTGAACCGCCAAGGGGGTCGGCCAAAATCGTCTTGAAGCCTCCCTCGACACGAGGAAGGGGAGGAGTCACCTGAATCTCGCGCAGTGGGATCGCCCGCTGTGCCATGCCGCCCCCTAATGGATCTTTGCCGGCGTCATCAATTAGATCTTACCATGTGGCCTGTACGTTCACCAGCGTTACCAGAGGGTTTGGCGAGCATTGTACGCATCCATGACGACATCAAATCCATCGATTCGCTCTGGCTCGATCCCCACCACGATCAGTGGACACTCGCCACCGCCGCCAAGATTGATCCTAGGAATGATCTTGTCCCAGTGAGTTGTGGATGTGCCGTACTTCTGACTCTTGGTCCTTGAACCGGTCCTAATGACTGGACCTACGTACCTCTGCAGAGTCGGGCCGCGAGTCACGATGATCCCGACCGCAAGCGCACCTTCACGATGACGTGCCGCGAAATTGATAAGGTCGCGATCGAAAAAGGGATCCTTGTTGTTCCACTCCATTTCAACCGCCACTCCTGGGTAGGACTCCTCGTGGGAACCTGGACCGAACATGTCGATCTCGTGCCCTCTAGTGGAATGGATCATTCTGTCATCGAGGAGCTTGGTAATCGTGATGTTGCGCTTTCCCCAGCCCCGCTCATGCAACAGCGAATCGAACCGGATGGTTTGCGTGGCACGGCTTCCCCCACCGCGGGTGAGCTCGTCAATGTCGATCCGAAACTCGGAGAGAACCGCGCACACGTCGCCGTACCGCTCGGGTAGCGCTTCGCGCAGGATGAGGTCCGCGTACCTTGTCACGCCATAGCGATACCCGTTTGGCAGATCGTCTACGCTGGGCGGGCCTACCATTCCGGCCGGTTCCGGCAATCCCTCCGAAGGAACGTCACCCGCATCCACCGCACTTCTCCGTCAGCCATTCGGCGTGCATGAGTCCCCGCGGTCGATTGTCACACATGAGGACTACAGCACATGATGCCTCTGGCGCGAGGCCGCCGGAGCGGCGTTCTCGTCTTTGGACAATCCGCCCGGACTGTCAAGGCTGAGCGTGGGTTTGGACCGCATCAGCTCCGCTTAGGCGAATCTTCGTCCGTCAACCGACGGTCGAGGCTCTTAATTGGTCGATCGAGTCTAGGTCGCGGCAATGAGGCCGCAGCCGTTCAGCTCCGCTCAACGATCCCTACCTTCCACCAAACAACGCCTCCCACCGCACCACATCGGCCAGGTAGTGAGCGCGGTTGCATGGACTTGGGTCGACACGGGCGCTCATCGACGCGTTTTCAGTCATCAAGACGGACGCTACGCCAACGCGACCGGATCGTCGGCGTCGTTCCACAGGGATCGCATCTCCGCGCAAGTCGCCAGCAAGACGGGAAGGGTGCCTTCGGCTTCGACGTGGCCCTCCTTCAACACGATGATGTGGTTGGCGCGGCGGAGCGCGGCGCGGCGGTGCGAGACGGCCAGGCACGTCACATGACCGCTGGTGAACAGACGCTCCCAGACCAGACGCTCCGTCTCGACGTCGAGCGCGCTGGAGAGGTCGTCGATTACCAGCAACTCGGCGTCGCGGACCAACATGCGGGCCGCCGCCGCGCGCTGCACCTGGCCACCGGAGAGCTTGACGCCGCGGGTGCCGACGGGAGTATCCGACCCCGCCTCCAGCGCTTGGACGTCGTGCTCCAGGACGGCGCCCCGGATGGCGGCGGCTAGGGCGACAGGGTCATCGGGGAGACCGAGGAGGATGTTCTGCTTGAGCGTCTCGCTGAACAGGCGCGGTACCTGCGCCGTGTACGCCGCGCGGGGCGGCACAAGGAAGGCGGCCGCGTCGTTGGCGACGCGGCCGTTCCAGAGGATCTCGCCCGCCTCCCGGGGCAGCAAGCCGAGAAGGACTTGGAGGAGCGTTGTCTTGCCCGCGCCGACGCGCCCTGTCACGACCGTCAGGGTGCCGCGCGGCAGGCGCAGGTCCACCGCGGCGATGCCGCGCCCCGACCGCGGGTGGCGGTAGGTCAGCCCTCGCGCCTCGACGAGGACCAACCGGTCGGCCGCGCTACGGGCTGGCGGCAGCACGGAGGGCAGGGGTCCACGCAGGTGCAGCGGGGCGGGCGCCATCAGCGCGGCCGGCGGAGCGCCGCCCAGCAAGACGCCCATGCGGGCGAAAGCGACCCCGGTCTGCCGGTAATGGGCGAGGAACTGGCCGAGCCCGTCGGTGAAATCGGCGATGAAGCCCAGGTAGGAGACAAACAGGACGAAGTCGCCCACCGTCAGGCTGCCGTCGCGCAAGCTGCCGGCGGCCAACAGCATGATCAGGCCAGTGCCGACGCTGACCGTGTTGGCGGTGATGGCGTCGAGAGCCTGCGTCGCCAGGCGATCGGCCAGCATAGCGGTCCGGCGCTGGTCGTTCAGCCGTCGAAAGTGGGCCACGGTCCGCTCTTCGGCGCCGGCGGCCTGCAGCGTCGGCACCGCCGCTAGGATATCGCCGATAGCCCCGGTGACCTGGCTGGTGGCCTGGCTGCTCGCCTCACGGTAGCGGCCCAACGCGGTGCTGGCCCGCCGCGCTACGGCGGTCACGACCAGGAGGGGAAGGAAGGCGACCAGGGTCATGCGGACGTTGATATGCAGGAGCACGAGGAACGCCACAATGGCAAACAGGCCGTGGCCCATAATCTCGTCGGACCAATCCAGATTGTCCTCGGCCTCGTGAGCGTCGTCGCGAAAGCGGGTGATGGTCTCGCCGATGGAGAAGGGCAGCGCATGGGCGCCCGGCCGGTCTAGGACGCGCCGCAGGAGGTTGCGACGCACCAGCCCGCTCATCGTGAACCGGAAGATGATTTCGACGAAGCCGGCGACGAGCCAGAGGACCGCACGGCCGACGGCGATGAGCACCAGCAGCGCGATCAGTCCCGTCGTACCGAGGGGCAGGTGCGCCTGGCCGGTGAGCGTGTCGAAGAAGGCGCGGGCGATGAGGCCCGGCAGCAACGACGACATGTTCATCACGCTCCACAACACCGCGTGGAGCAGGTAGAGCCAGGGCGAGTAGCGGGCCATTTTCATCAGGTAGCGCCAGGTCGGAAGCGGTTTCATGGGGCGACCTCCTCCGTGGCGACCCGCAGCAACCCGGCAAAGCGCGAGGCGGGGTCGGCGGCGAGAGCCAGACGCGGCCCGTGCTCGCGCACCTGACCGTCCTCCAGGACAAGGATGTCGTCGGCGTAGGCGACCGTGGCCAGCCGGTGGGCGACGATGACGCCGGTACGGCCGTCGAGCAGCCGGCCCAGGGCCGCGTGCACCAGCCGCTCCGTGGCCGGATCGAGGCGCGAGGACGCTTCGTCCAGGATCACCACGTCGGGGTCGCGCAGGAAGACGCGGGCGAAGGCCAGCAGCTGAGCCTGTCCGGCGGAGAGTCCGACGCCGGCGGGCCCGAGCGGGGTGTCCAGGCCGCGCGGCAGCTCTTGCAGCCACCTGGCCAAGCCGAGGGTGTCCAGCACGGTGGTGATCCGATCATCTGGGACGCCGTCGTCGAAGAGGGTCAGGTTGTCGCGCACGCTGGCGTTGAAGAGGTGCACCTCCTGGGTGACCAGGCCGATGCGCGCGCGCACCGCCGCGAGAGGGACCGTCCGCAGGTCCACATCCCCCAAGCAGACCACGCCAGCGCGTGGATCGTAGAAGCGGGCGAGCAAGCGCGTCAGCGTGGTCTTGCCACTGCCCGTGCGTCCCACCACACCCAGCACGCGGCCCGGCTCCAGGCAGAGGCTGACGTCGCGCAGGACCAGGGCGTCCTCCGCGTAGCCAAATGAGACACCGTCCAGCTCCACCGCCAGTGGACCTAGCGGCAGCGCGGCGCCGGGGCCATCGGCCAGGCGCGGTGTCGTACCGAGGAGCGCCTCGACACGACCGAGGCTGGCGTCCGCCTGTTGCAGGTCCTGGACTTCGTCGCGTATCTGCTCGGTCGGCTGGCGCAGCAGCTCGGTATACCGGAAGATGAGGTAGACAGTGCCGATGGTCAGCGTACCGGCCCTGAACAGCATCGCACTGAGGGCAAAGGCGACCGCCGTGCCAAGAGCAAACAGCCCCTGGCTGGTGGCGACCATGGCGTAGCCCCTCATCTGCGCCTTGAGAGTCACGGCCAGCCACGACCGCATCATCTCGGCGCAGCGGCGCAGCACAAACGCGCCGGCCCCGCTGGACCGGATATCTTCCAAGCCGGCCAGGTATTCACCCAGGAAGCCATAGAAATCGGCGCTCGCCTGGCGCTCCGCGGCCCAGAAGGGTGTGGCAAGGGCACGGATGCGCAGCATGGTCGCCAAAGCCAGCACGACGAAGACGCTCAGCCCCAGACCTATCCGCCAGTCCACGTGATAGAGCAGCCCGAGCACACCGACCATCAAGAGGCCGTTGCCGAGCACGTAGACCACAAACCGCGAGAAGAAGCGGGCCAGGGTGGCGACGTCACCATCGACCCGCTCGATCAACTCGCCCGGCGTATGGGCGGTGTGAAAGGTGGCATCTAGCCGCAGCAGGTGGGCGACAAGATCGACGCGCAGCGCGTTGGTGGCGGCCCAACTGACGTTTTCGGCCACGTAGGTTTCGGCGACAGCGACGCCCTGTCCCGCCAGGGCCAGGAGCATGGTTAGCAGCGCCAGGAAGATCAGATCGCGCAGAGCCCCGCCGGAGGTGGCCTGGTCGATGAAGCGGCTGGCCACGAGTGGCGTGACCACTTGGACACCGATGGTGCCGCCGAGGATGAGCGCCAGCAGGACCATGCGCGGCCACTGGGGGCGGAGATAGTGGGACAGCAGCCGCCAGTAGCGGTTCAGTGAGCGAAAAGGGTACATGGGGAACCACCGATCTCGGCGCGGCCGGTGAGGACCGGGCCGAGGTTCGAGACGCGTCGGTCGACGCCCAACGCCGTGCCACCGTGGCCTACGCGTGCGCCACCTCAGCGAGATAGTGGGCGCGGTGGAGTGGATTCGGGCCGAGTCGCGCCCTGGTGGGCGCTTGACCGGCGATCGCTTCGTATCCAGCAAAGCTCGACACCCATCCGCCGTCGCCGCGGGTCAGACCGGGCAGTTGCCGTTCGACGGCGCGCACCCCCGCGGTGGGAACGACGCAGACAATGCGCTGCGCCGAGCCGTCGCGAGACGCGTTTCGAAACGTCCCGCGGGCGGCCACCACTGCGCCGCAGACCGCGCCAAACGTGCCCTCCGGAATCTCGATATCGAGCTCTTCGACGGGCTCGCAGACCTGGGTGCCGGCCTCGAGAAGCGCCTGCATCAGCACGAGCGGGGTGAGCTTTCGGAAATTGGCGGCGACGCTGATCGGCGCGCAATATCCGGCGTGGGTGAGCGTGACGATGCAGTCGGTCACGTTTCAGCCGGACAGTCCTTGGACCAACGTCTCGTGAACCGACTGCTCGATGGCGCGGTAGAACGCGAGCGGCAAGGCCCCCAACTCGCGAACATAGCGGACACCGTTGCCGCGCTCGGCCGGCGCGACGGCGAAACCGACGGTGGCATAGAACGGATTCCCGCCCTCGAAGATGATCTCGGCGTGCGTGCCCGTGCCAACGGGGCGCTCGACGCAGATCGTTTGGCTCGGTCCGAAGGTGACGTCGACGCCATAGTTGCGCGAGAGCGTCTCCAGAACGACTTCTTTCTGCACTTCGCCGTACAGCCGGATCGAGACCTCCCCTTCCGCGTTGCGCTGGCGGAGGGAAATCAGGGGATCCTGCTCGGCAAGCTGCTCGAGGGCCGCGCGCATCCGCAGGAGCTGACCCGGTGCGACGGGGCGCACGACGCTTTCCAGCGACGGCACCGGAAACGCAGGGGCGATCTCTCCCACTCGTGGAGCATCGGCACCGATCTGATCGCCGATTCGCGTCGTCCGAAGCCCGTGCAGGCCGACGATGTCTCCGGCGCTTGCCATCCCGACTGGTGTGACGGTGCCCGCCGCGAAGCGATCGATGCCGGTGATGCGCTCCTCGCTCTGCTCTATCTCACCGAACGCACCGCGACGTCGGATGACGACGCGCTGGCGCACCGCCGCCTCGCCCGCGAAGAGCCGGGCATAGGCAACCTTTTCCCCCGACGAGCGGCGGGCGATCTTGAAGATCGTTCCGCACAGGGGAGCGTCCGTCGCCTCTGCGGCCGGTGGCAGCCACTCCTCGACCCCGGCGAGGAGCTCGGGAACGCCAGCGCCGGTGATCGCCGATCCGAAGAAGACGGGAACGATGGCCCCTGCCCCGATCTGCGTCCGGAGCTCCGTCTCCATGAAGGAGACGGAGAGATCGCCACCGGTGCGATCGAAGATCTCGATCACGCGCTCGTTCGTCTCGGCCAGGAGATCAACGACCGGGTCCCGCCAAGCCGGGTCCCAGCGTTCGTATGCCACCACCGCCGCCGTCCGGAGCCCCATCCCCGTCGCGGCATTCATCGCCACCAGACGGAGGTGCAGCTTGCGGCGCATCTGCGCGAGCAGCGGCTCGCCGTGGGCGCCGAGGCGATCGACCTTGTTGACGAAGATGAGCATGGGAAGGGCGGCGGCGCGCACCGCGCGCACGAGGCGGCTCGTTTGGGCTTGGACGCCCTCGACCGCCGAGACCACCAGGACGACGCCGTCGAGCACGCGCAGCGACCGCTCGACCTCGGCGACGAAGTCGGGGTGCCCGGGCGTATCGATGAGATTGACCTTGAGGGAGTTGAGGTGAAACGACACGAGGGCGGATGTGATGGTGATGCCCCGGAGTCGCTCCAACTCCATCGTGTCGGTCTGCGTCGTGCCTTTGTCGACGCTGCCGAGCGATGAGATGAGGCCGGTTTCGAAGAGGATGCGCTCGGTGAGGCTCGTTTTACCGGCGTCTACATGCGCCAGGATTCCGATATTGATGATCGCCATGCGACTCGCTTTCGTTGAAGAAGCTGCCGACCGCTGGACTCTTCAACGATTGCCGCATGGGTTGCTCCTCGTGCATTGCCCGAAAGGCTCGGACGCGATTGGCTTGCCTCGTCGCGCGCCACGACACGACGTGCCACACCGGTAAAGCGAGGCGGTGGCGGAGTGTAACAGAACGGAGGCGGTGGGAGAGGGCGATACCGACGTGTCAGTAGCCGCCGGTGTGGATCTTGGAGCGGCTATACTCGCGTCGAGCAAGAAAGGTCTGTGATGGCAAGCCTTCGTCCAGCCGCGGTTCCGGCAACGCGTCCGACGATTACGCTCCCTCCCGACGAGCCGATCACTCAGGAGGAGATCGAGCGGCGGCGCGCGCTCTTCGCTCAAGTCATGGAGCGACGGGAGAGGATCGGACTGATCGGGGTGGTGGCGGACGAGCTCCTCCGTGAAGCCCGCGCCGATGCTGATGCCTTCGACGAGTAACTTGCCACGTTACGTCATCGACGCCTCCGTCGCGGTCAAATGGCACCTCCGGGACGAGCAAGACGACGACGTCGCGAAGGCAGTGCTGATCGACTTTCGGGAGGGTCGAACGCGGTTGGTGGCTCCCGATCACGTTCGCTACGAGGTTCCTAGCGCGATTCTCAACGCCGTCCGCCGCGGCCGGATGGCGGGCGCGGATGGGGAAGGCGCGATCTCGGAGTTCTTGGCGTGGCGACGTCCGACCGTGGGCGATGACGCGCTTATCGAAGGTGCCTATCAGCAATCAATGCGGTTTGGTTGTTCCTTGTATGACGCTCTCTATGTCGCGCTCGCCGAGAGCCTCGACTGCCCCCTGATCCACGCCGACCGGCGCCTGCGCAATGCGTTGGGTCGAGGGTTCCCCCACGCCATCTGGTTGAATGATTACGTCTCTCAGGGCTGACGTTGGGTCAGTGTTCTACGCCGCGCCGACCAGGCGGGTGATGGCTTCGGTGTAGACCTTGGCCTCGGTGACGAGATCGGCGGTCTGGGACTGTTCTCTTTCGGGCCGGTTGCAGCGGCTGTCGATGCAAGCCCACGTATACTCGTCGCAAGCGAGCGATGAGGAGGACACCGTGAACGACGATCGCTGGACGGCCACTGAGGTGACTCTTCCCAACATCGGGCTGCCGGAGGTTGCGGCCGTGACGCCGGAGGAGATCGAGCGGCGGCGTCTGCTGGTCGCACGAATGCGCGAGCTTCGAGCAGCCATCGGTCCGATCGGGGTCAGCGCCGAGGAGTTGATCCATGAGCTTCGCGGCGGCAACGATCGGTTCGACGAGTAGCGTTCCGCGCTTCGTGGTCGATGCGTCGGTCGCCGTGAAGTGGTCCCTTCGAGACGAAACGGACAGTGACGTCGCCGATCGCGTGTTGGACGATTTTCAGCAGGGGCTAACGACGCTGATCGCTCCGAACCAGATCCGCTACGAAGTGCCAAGCGCGATCCGCAATGGCGTTCGCGGCGGACGTGGAACAGCGCAGACGGGAAAGCTCGCGATCACGACCTTTCTCGCTTTAGCGATCTCAACGGTTGACGACAACTCACTGATCGAGGCCGGTTATGACTGGGCTCTCCGAGCCGGCTGTTCTCTCTACGACGGGCTCTATGTCGCGCTCGCCGAGAGCCTCGACTGCCCCCTGATCCACGCCGACCGGCGCCTGCGCAACGCGTTGGGTCGAGGGTTCCCGCACGCCATCTGGTTGAATGATTACGTCTCTCAGGGCTGACGGCGGGACATCGTCCTACGCCGCGCCGAGGAGGCGGGTGATGGCTTCGGTGTAGACCTTGGCCTGGGTGACGAGGTCGGCGACGTTGACGGCCTCGTTGGCGCCGTGGGCCTGTTCGCCGCCGGGACCGTAGCCGACGGTGTCGATGCCAGCCTGGCGGTAAAAGCGGCCGTCGGTGGCGCCGGCCCAGGCGACGAAGTAGGGTGGGTCCTCGCCGGTGACGGCGCGGGCGGCGGCTTGCATCGCGTGAACGAGGGGGGAGTCCTCCGGCGTCATGTTGGCCGGGATGGCATCGTTATTGGGATCGACGACGATGTCGTAGCGGAACTGGGGGTCGGTGGCGGCGAGGGCGGCGAGGATCGCTTGAATCTCGGCGAGGGCGCTTTCGGAAGTTTCGCCGGGGATGAGGCGGCGATCGACGGTGAAGATGCATTCGCCGGGGACGACGTTGTGGGCGACCCCGGCGTGGATGGTGTTGACGCTGATGACCGGCTTGCCGACGGCGGGATGGAACTTATCGAGGTCCTGTTCGAGGGCGAGGACGGCCTTGGCGGCCTTGGCGATGGCATTGATGCCGGTGACGCGGGCGGCGGCGGTGTGGGAGGCGCGACCGAGGACGGTGATCTCGAACCCGGCCAGGCCGCGTTCGGCGTTGCGGATTTTGAGGTCGCTTTTTTCACCGATCAGGCAATAGTCGGGGCGGGGGAGGCGGCCAGCGGCAATCTCGTCGAGGAGGTGGATGGTGCCGTAGTTGGCGCTCATCTCCTCGTCGCAGACGATGTGGGCCTGGAGGCACCCGCGCACGGGAGCATCCTGGAGCAGACCCATCAGGTAGAGCATGACGCCGGTCGAGCTTTTCATGTCGGCGGCGCCGCGGCCGAAGAGCTTGGCGCCATCGGGGCTCAAGGTGGGCGCGAAGGGGCCGGTGCGCCAGGCGGCGGCGTCGGAGACGGGGACGGTATCGAGATGACCGTTCATGACGATCGTGGGGCCCGCGGTGGGATCGCCGACGGAGACGACGACGTTGGGGCGGGCCGGGTCCTTGACGACGACCTGATGCTCCAGGTCACGCGCGGCGCACCAGGCGGCGACGAACTCCATAACGGCGCGTTCCTCGCCGGTCGGGCTTGGGATGGCGACGAGCTGACTCGCCATCTCGACGATGGCGTCACGATCAACGCGATCGGTCCACGGGTTGAGTGGCACGGGATCCTCCACGGATGAGTGCTGAGTGCTGAGTGCTGAGTGCTGAGGAGCAATATACGCGGCATGGTATCGAGGACCGCGTTTCGGGAGCGCCCGAAGTTGCACGCGCAACTTAGATTCGCTGTCACTTCACTCAGTACTCAGCACTCAGCACTCAGCACTCGTCTAGAGGCGTTCGAAGCGTTGGACGTCGGCGACGAAGACGACGGCGCCGCCGACCTCGACCTCGAAGTTCTCGGGCATGTAGAGCAAGCCCGGCTCCAAGGCCGGGGAGTAGGGCACGGCGACCTGGGTCCGGCGGCGGCAGGTGCGGCGCAGGATGCCCATGATCGTGGGGACGACATCGTCCTCGACGCCGATCAGGAGGCTGGTGTTGCCGGTCCGGAGAAACGAGCCTGTGGTGCTGACCTTGGTGAAGCGGTAGCCGGCGCCCACCAAGGCCTCGGTCAGGGTTTGGGTGTCCTCGTCCTGGACGATGGCGATGATCAGCTTCATGGTCGTCTCCAGCGAGCTCTGAGCGATCGACTATCAGCTATCGGAGGGGAGCGAGTGGACTGGGGACCAGGCGTGGAATGCTGGGGGCGTTCGGGTCGGAGGGCGACGTGGACGATGCAGCATGGCCGATAGCAGATAGCTGATGGCTGGTAGCCCGATATGGCGATTCGGCCGGTCAGGATGCGGCGCGGAGTGTACCACCCGGACGGGAGGAGAGAGGGAGAGGCAGCGAGAGGCAACACGGGGAGGTGGGGCGAGGGAGAGATTCACACGGTGGGTGGCGTGGTGCCGCCGTCGTTGCGTTTTCCGGACTCCGCGGCGCTGGCGATCGTGGCGAGGAGGGTGGGGTGAAGGAGGCTGTTGCTGGCGACGACCTCAGCCCCGAACGGGTTGAATGGGCCGCCGGCGAAGTCGCTGACCTGGCCGCCGGCCTCGGTGACGATGAGGGCGCCGGCAGCGACGTCCCAGGGTTGGAGGGGGCTCTCCCAATAGCCGTCGAGGCGACCGGCGGCGATGTAGCAGAGGTTGAGCGCGGCGGAGCCGGTCTGGCGAATCGCCTGGACCTGGGTGAGCAAAGCGCGCCAGATGATGGCCTGCGTCTCCCGCTGGGCGAGGTTGTAGGAGAAGCCGGTGGCGAGAAGGGAGCGGACGGGCTCGGCGGTGGTCGAGACGCGAAGGGGTTGGCCGTTGCGGGTGGCGCCCTTGCCCCGCGCGGCGGCGAAGATCTCGTCGCGGATGGGATCGTAGACGACGCCAACGAGGGGCGCCTCTTCGTGCTCGAGGGCAATAGAGACGGCGAAATGAGGGAAGCCGTGGGCGTAGTTGGTGGTGCCGTCGAGGGGATCGATGAGCCAGCGGTAGGGGGAGACGTCCGCGGCGCCGGCCGCGTCGGTGGCGCCGCGGGCGCCCTCCTCGCCGATCAGGCGATGATCGGGGAAGGCGGCGCGGATACGCCCGGCGATCAGCACTTCCGCCCCCTTGTCGGCTTCGGTGACGAGGTCAACGGTGCCCTTGAAGCGGACGTCGTGGGGCTGGCCGAAGCGCTCGCGGAGGAGGGCACCGGCCTCCAGCGCGGCGGCCACGGCGAGGTCGACGAAGGGGTCAGCCGTCACCTGCGACCAGCCAGGCGTGGAACCAGGGAGAACCGAGGCATGGAGCCCTTTCGCACGAGGCGCGTGGCGGAGTAGCGGCGGCTCACTATAGCAGGCCGGTCGCGACGAGGATGGCGCGCACGCGAGCGACCTCCTCGTCGTTGTAACGGGTCAACGGGCGGCCGGGGACGTTGGTGGCGATGACGCCACGAAGGAGCAGGGCGGACTTGAAGCCGCCGAGGAAGGCGGCGGTCGGGCCCATGCGGCCGGGGGTGGCGGCGTAAATGATGGCAAAGAGGCGAATGAGGCGCTCTTGCTCGGCGCGGGCCATCGCGAGATCGCCGGCACGAACGGCATCGTAGAGGCGGACAAAGCCAGCCGGGTCGACGTTGCCGAGACCGGGGACGGAGCCGGAAGCGCCAGCCAGGAGGGCGGCATCGACGAGCAACTCGGACCCGGTAAAGGAGATGAAGCTGTCCAGCGACCGGGTCTCGAGGACGAGGGCGCGGAAGTTCGCCTCGTCGCCGCTGCTGTCCTTGAGACCGGCGATCAGACCCTCGCGGGCCATGGATAGGACGGTGGCGCGATCGAGCTTTGTCTGGACCGCGGACGGAATATCGTAGGCGAGGATCGGCAGATCGACGGCCGCGCGAACGGCGCGGAAGTGCTCGATGATCTCGGACGGACTGGGCTGGACGTAGAACGGGGCGGTCAAGACGAGGCCGTCGGCGCCGAGGCGCTCAACGACCCGAGCGTGCTCGATCGAGGAGGCGGTCGCCATGTCGATGACGCCGGCGATGACCGGGACCTGGCGGGCGGCGGTCTGGACGATGACCTCGACCACCGTGGCGCGCTGGCGATCGGTGAGCAGGGCGGTCTCGCTGGTCGAGCCGAGGGCGAAGAGGCCGTGAACACCGGCGTCAAGGAGAAAGGCGACGAGCCGTTCGAGGGAGGGGACGTCGACCTCGTTAGCGTCGGTAAAGGGGGTGCAGACGGGCGGGACGATCCCCGCGAAGCTCTCTGGGAACGAGGACATCGCCTTCCTCCTAACGGCACACGAGGTCAGGGCCCGGCGGTTCAGGTGCCGCCGCGATGACGGTGGTCGCGTCCGTCGCCGGCAGCGGCCGTGGTCACCGAGACCGGGACGCGGCGTCTCCTTCCCAGGCGGGCCGGGGAGCAGCGCCACGGAGTCAGGAGTCCGGGAGCACGCCGCTCACGCGGGGAAAGACACCTGCGCGCAATGATCAATGATAGGGGATAGGGCTCGGGGGCGACGGGATGCCGTGACCCCGCGACGCGGCGGCGCGACCGACCCCGAAGGGTACGGTCGCGCTACGTGCTCGGGGGTCCTACGAGCGGGGCGGGGCTCAGTATTAGAGAGCCGCCGTCGCGGTAGGGGTAAGGCTGTTTGCTGGCTCCTTTCCGGTGTTGTCCCGTTCGCCCTGGTCCTGGTCTTGGTCCCAGGAGCCGTGGTCCGGGCCGCCGTCGCGACCGTTGAATCCGCCATGATCCATGCCGCCACGGGGACCGCCCATGAAGCCGAGAGGGACATCGGCGGTGTCGATGCGCTGCTTGAGGGCGGTGGCCTGATCGGCGGTGAGATCGCCGGCGGCCTGCTGCTCGTCGATGGTCTGCTTGAGGGTGGCGCGGATGGCGGCGTCGACCTTGGTCGCGTCGGTTTGACCGAGGTTGGCGGCGAGCTTGGCGACGAAGTCGTCGTAGCGCTGCGCGGGATCGAAGCCGTCCGGCTTCGCGCCGGGTTGGGCGTTCGAGGGGGCGATACTGGATGACGCGGCGGGCGTTGCCGCCGTCGATTGAGCGCCGGCGGGGACGGTCTCCATGAGCCGCATGCCGACGAGCATGAGCGAGAGCGCGAGCGCGCCAAACACAAATCCCCACGGTTTCATGGTGTCTCCTTCTGCTGCCGGCTCCGGCGTTCGCCGCTGGCACGGTGGACAGTGGTCGCGGCCGGTCGCTGACAGATCCTCAAAATCGTTGCGTGTGACGTCGAACGGGTAGCTTGCCGGGTCCGACCGCGGCGGGGCGCGAGCGCAACCGCGGGGGCGGGTTCGACGGCGGGCGCCGGTGAGAAGCCGACGACCGCCGGGAAGGGCGGGCCAGGCTAGAAGATCGGCGCGGCCCACAAAATAACCCCGACCATGACGAGCATGGTCATTGCGATCGAACCAAGGAGAAACCAGACGCCCGCGAGAGGAAAGCCCTCGTCCTGAGTTGGCACGTTCTCCTTCGCATCGGGAGTCGTCCCGGAAAGGTTGGCGTGGCCGGTGATGCGGTTGAGTGTTGCGGTGGTCATGAGGTTTCCTCCATCGCTGTCGCTATCGCTGTCCTGACCGAGATTCACGATAGGGGGCGAACCTCAAGGAACCCGCCGGGCTTGCTGGGAAAATGCTGGGAGTTTCTCCGACCACATCACCCCTGTGCCGCAGGCCAGCGCGACCAGGGAGCGGTCGCCGCGTCTCGTCTCGGGCGATAGGCGGCGGTTACCGGCGAGGACGGGTTGCCCGGGTGCCGGGCGAGGGGACGTGCGCGGGAGACTGACCGGGAGGGGGGGGTGCCGCAGTGGGACCGCCGCGTCCGACCGGGAGGATCGGAGGAGGTGGTGCCCGGGGCTTCACAGCGTTTTCCCAGGAAGTGTGGAGAAGCGATTGAGCTTCGTTCTCTAGAGTCGTCCTGGCCGGCCACGCGGACCGCGATACCGGCGTGACGCACCCGCCGAAGGAGCGGCCGAGCAATGGCCCAGCCGTCTCGGGGCGGAGCGCATAGGGTGGCTATAGGACCATGAGGAGGAGAGAGGATGAAAAACCACTTCAGCGACCTGGCGGCTCTGATCGAGGTTGAGAACGGAAGCGGCGCCGGACGGACGCTGACACGCCGTACCGTCTTAAAGGCGGGCGGGGTCGCGATCACACTCGGCGCGATGGGGCAGCGGACGATGCTGGCCCAGGCGCAGGATGCTTCGAGCGCGACGCCAGCGGCCTGCGTTCTGACTCCCGAGCTGACCGAGGGGCCGTTCTACGTCGAGAGCGAACTGGTCCGCCAGGACATCACGGAGGGGAAGCCGGGGGTACCGCTGCGACTGCGAATCGCGGTGACCGACCAGACGGGTTGCGCGCCGCTGGCGAACGCCGCGGTCGACGTCTGGCACTGCGACGCCCAGGGCTCATACTCGGGGATCTCGGGCGAGAACCCGGGTGGCGCCGCCGACACGCCGACCACTGACGAGAACCTGACGACGACGTTTCTGCGTGGCGTCCAACTGACGGACGACGCCGGCGTGGCGGAGTTCGAGACGCTGTACCCAGGGTGGTATATGGGCCGGACCGTCCACATCCACATGAAGGTCCACGTCGAGGGGACATCCGGGAGGACCTACGAGGGCGGCCACGTCGCCCACACCGGTCAGCTCTTCTTCGATGACGCGATCAGCGACCAGGTCTTCGGGACGGACGCCTACGCGGGCCGCGACGACGCCCAGCGGCTGAGGAACGACGGGGACAACATCTTCGGCGACCACGCCGATGAGCCGGGATTCCTGCTGGAGCTGACGCCGGTGACGACGGGCTCGATCGCGGATGGATTGCTCGGCACGATCACGGTTGGCGTCGATCCGAGCGGGACCCCGGCGGCGACTGGGCCTGGAGGCGGGGGGCCGGGCGGGCCACCAGCGGCCGATGGTCCAGGCGGGCCTCCACCGGGCGGGCTATGGGCCACTCCCGCATGAACCGCGGTGGGGTGATGGGTGCAAGTTGGGCAACGACTGGCTGACACGCGCTCATCGCCACACCCTTGGGACACACCCACGATCGCTGGATGCAGCGCATGCTCGTTCGGTCAGCAGTGCGACTTGCCCTTCGGCCACCGATCGAGATCTGACAAGCCTCGTCTCGTTCCCCCTCGAAATTGTATGGGAAGGGTCAGATTGGTATCTGGTGCGGTGCAGTGCGCCAACAGACCAGGTGACGGCGCGGCTGGCCAGCGGACTGGCGAGTGCAATGCTGGTCGGGCTCCCCGCGAAGCCGCTCCCCTGTACTACCCAGGACACGCCGCCCCCTACCGGCGTCCCCGTCTCCTACACGAGAAACGGATCGGCGGGTCATATTCCCAGCAATTTCCCAGGAATCATGGTGATGCCGTTGAGCTTTGGCCGCTACCGTGGTGGTCAACGGCGCCAGACCGATCGAGATGGCGTCGATGGCAAGAGAAGACCTCCAATGGTGAGAGCGGAAAGGGTATCAGGGTGACGACGAACGAATCGATCTTGAACAGCGGTCGTGGATACAGCCGGCGGAGTGTGCTGGCCGGGGTCGTGGGCGTGGGCCTGGCAGGCATTCTTGGCCCGGTCGTCGGACTCGCGCAGGAAGGGACCTCGACGCCGGCCGCGTCACCGTCGGCGGGGGCGACGAAGTTCAACCTGAACCTGGCGACGGAGGCGCAGTTTCGGACGAATTCCCGGTGTTGGCGACCGGTTCGTGCGGGAGTTTCAGGAGTACCGACCCTACACGTCAATCGTCCAATTCCGGCAGGAGATTGGCAAGTATGTGGACGAGAAGCAGGTTGCGACCTGGGAGAAGTCGGTCTTCATCCCGGTCGACCCGGAGAAGGCTGACGCCGAGACGCTGAAGCAACTGCCGGGGGTCACGGACGACATCGTGAAGCAACTTATCGGTGGGCGGCCGTATGCCTCGGCCGACGCGTTCCTGGCGGCGCTCGGGAAGCACGTGACCGCCGACCAGGCCAAGGCGGCGCGCGCCTACCTCGCGACGACCAAGTCGGCGACGGCGCCTGCCGCCGGGACGCCAGCGCCATGAGTGCCGTCCTGACGCTCCGGCGCCTACGCGCCTTTTTGCGACTGCTCGCGGCGGTGTTGTTCGTGGGCACAATCGGCGAGCTGGTGGCAGCGAAGCACTATCAGGAACCGATGCAGATGGTGCCCTTCGCGCTCTGTGGCCTCGGGCTGGTGATTCTGGCCAGGGAATGGAAGCGGCCGTCCACGAGGACGACGCTGACGCTGCGCGCCGTGATGAGCGTGATCGCGCTCGGGAGCTTGCTCGGCGTCTACGCGCACATCGAGGGCAACCTCGGCTTCGTCCGTGAGCTCCATCCTGACGCGGCGGGATGGACGCTGGTGCAGGCCGCCTTGACGGGGCGCGACCCGATCGGGGCGTCAGGCGTTCTGGCCGTCGGCGCGGCGCTAGCGATCGCGGCGACCTACGCGACGGCCTCCGAGGAGACTGGCGAGGTCTTGGTCGCGGATTCTGGGACAGGGCCATCGAGGCGGCCCACTGAGATCGGCGTACGGCACGCGGCAGGGATGGACCCAGGCACGGCTGCCACAGCCGAAGGATCGGTGGCGTAGGATGGCCGCGTGGATGCGATCCGGTCCCGCCGGCGCGGCTGGCGCCATCTCCCGGCAGCGGTGGGAGCCGCCCTAACGGTACGTCAGAGAACTGGTCCGAACGTGTGAGAGCCTGGCTCGACCCGGCTCAGGATTCGCGGAGGAGTAAGGAGTCGTGACCATGATGCCTCGTTTTTCCAGCCACCGGTCTCGTCTGGTGGTGCCCGTTCCCAGCCTCGTCCTCTTCGCCGTCATCGCGCTGGGGAGCCTGGTCGGTCGCCCGACGAGCGCTCAAGAGACGCCGGCGACGGTCACGCCCGGGGTGCAGACGACGGCCCCGGCGACCGTGAACTGCGACGCAAGCACCACCGCGACGGCCGCCGCTGGGACCACCACGTTCACGATCGACAGCGCGCAGTCGGAGGCGCGCTACAAGGCAGAGGAGGAGCTGGCGGGGAAGGGCGCCAATACGGCGGTGGGCAAGACGAACGCCATCATCGGGCAACTCCGATTCGGCAGCGGCGGGCTGCCGCTGGCCTGCTCCCGGTTCGACGTCGATTTGCGGACGCTCAAGAGTGACGAAACGCGGCGCGATAACTTTCTCTACAACAACACATTGGAGACGCAACAGTTCCCCCTGGCGACGTTTGTCCTAACGTCGGTCGAGGGATTGGACAAACCGCTTGAAGACGGGCAGGAAACGACGTTTACCCTGCTCGGCAACCTGACTATTCACGGCGTGACCAAACTTGTTGCCTGGGAAGCGACCGCGACGCGCGACGGCGAGACGCTGAAGGGGAACGCCGCGACGACGTTCGACATGCCCGACTTTGAGATCACCCCGCCAAAGGTCGGGCCGGTCGTCTCGCTCGATCAGAAGGTGGCGCTCGAGATCGATCTGACCGCCAAACAAGCGGCCTGACACCCGGACCGCCCAAGGGAGATCAATCGCCATGCGTCATCTCCGCCGTCGCCCTTTGATTGGAACGCTGATCGTCGCCGCGCTGCTCGCCGTGTTCGTCGTTGGCGGGTACGGGATGTATCTGGCGAGCGAAGCCGGTCGCCTACCGTGGCAAGTCGATCCGACGAGGATTCCGATCACGCCGTTTGCCGATATTCCTGGGTTCAATGCGGCGCCGCCGACACCAACCGTGGCGCCGGTATCGCTGGCGCCGCACCTGGTCGGCATGGTTGCCCGGGGGTGATCCCGGGGCGGCGCCACCGCGCTGACGAGGCAACGACGGGGGATGGGATGACGGGGGACGGGGCGCATGGTGGGAGCGATCCGACGCCGGAGAGGTGAGCGCCCGGCGCCGGGTCGCAACGATGAGAGGCGATATGTGATGAGAACGAGCATGGGGGAGCGGCAGTCCCGAGAGGAGACGATTCTCGTCGTGGAGGACGAGGAGCCGATCCGCGAGCTCGTCGCCACGGCACTCCGGTTCACGGGGTTCCGGGTCGAGACGGTCGCCTCGGGACGGGAGGCGCTGGCGGAGGCGCGCAACGCCAGCTATGACTTGCTCGTCCTCGACGTCAACCTCCCCGACCTCGACGGATTCGAGATCTGCCGGAAGCTGCGGGCCGGCGGCGACCAGGTGCCAGTGGTGTTTCTGACCGCCCGCGACGACGCGGCCGATCTGCGAGCGGGCTTCACGGGGGGAGGCGACGATTATGTGACCAAGCCGTTCAGCTTGGAGGAGCTGGTGCTAAGGATCGAGGCGGTGCTCCGCCGGGGCCGGAGCCAGGAGGCCGAGGCGAGCCGGCTCACCTGCGGCGACATCGTGCTCGACGAGAGCGCCTACCGGGTCTGGCGGGGCGACGTCGAGGTGGCGCTGTCGCCGACCGAGTTCCGCCTGTTGCGCTACCTGATGCTCAATCACGATCGCGTCGTCTCCAAGTCGCAGATTCTCGACCATGTCTGGGACTATGAGTTCACGGGTGATCCGGCGGCAGTCGAGACGTATATTAGTTACCTGCGGCGGAAGCTGGACGACCGGGGCGCCGGTTTGATCCGGACGGTACGGGGGGTCGGCTACTCGCTGCGGACGCCGGACGTCGCGGCAGTGGGGGCGTAAGGCGATCGACGTGAGATCGTTTGAGGGGTGGCTGTGAGCATCCGTACGCGACTGGCGCTCGCGATCGCGCTGGTGCTGACGGTCACCCTCGCCCTGCTTGGATTGGTTCTCGTGCGAAGCACGCGGGCAACCCTGACCGGCCAGGTCGATGACCAGGTTCTGGCGTTCGCCGCGCGAGTGGAGCGAGGACCGTGGCCGCCGAACCATCCTCCTAGTGCTGGCGGGGATGGGGACCGACCATCCGGCGGCTCGCCCGACGCCGCCACCTATAAGGAATCCGATCTGGTCCAACGGCCGCTTGCCCGCTTCGTCTTTAGCGCCGATGGACAGGTCCTCGTTGACGAGCCGGGCGGCTTCCCCGACGAGCCCAGTCCCCGGCCCCGGTTGCCACCCATCCCCAGCGGCGAGATCGACACGCTGATCGCCGCCGGCCGCATCGTCACTGTTCCCGCCGTCAGCGGCTCCCTCGCCTACCGGACGTTTTTCCAGCGCGGTCCTAACGGGACGATCTCGGTGACGGCGGCGCCACTGGCGGCCGTGGACGCGGCCGTGTCGCGACTGGCGGCGATTCTGCTGGGGGTAGGGGTGGTGGCGCTGGCGGCGGCGACGCTGGCGAGCTGGTGGCTGATCCGGGTTGGCTTGCGACCAGTGGACCGGATGGTGGAGACGGCGGCGGCGATCGCCGCTGGTGATCTGAGCCGGCGGGTGCCCGACGCCGACCCGCGGACCGAGCTCGGTCTGCTCGGGGGGGCGCTGAACGAGATGCTCGGCCAAATTGAACAAGCGGTGCGGGCCAAGACGGCGAGCGAGGAGCGGCTGCGCCGCTTCGTCGCCGATGCCGCCCACGAGCTGCGGACGCCCTTGACCTCGCTGCGCGGCTACGCCGAGCTGTACCGGCAGGGAGCGCTGCGGGACGAGGCCGGCATCGCCAAGGCGATGGGGAGGATCGAATCGGAAGGGGCGCGCATGGCCCGGCTGGTCGACGACCTGTTGCTGCTGGCCCGGCTCGACCAGCAGCGAAAACTGGAGACCAGTCCGGTCGATATCGTCGCTCTCGTGCGGGAGGCGGTCGCCGACTTGACCGCCATCGATCCGACGCGCCCCGTCAGCGAGACAGGGAGCGGCGAGGCGATGGTGCGTGGCGATCGCCTCCGGCTACGGCAGGTGGTGGACAATCTGCTGGCGAACGCGCGGACCCACACGCCTCCCGGGACGCCGGTGCGCGTCGCCGTACGGCGAGACGGCGGCGAGGTGGAGATCGTCGTCGCCGACGAGGGAGCCGGGATCGCGGCCGATCTCCAACCGAAGGTTTTCGAGCGATTCTGGCGGGCCGACCCCGGTCGCGTACGCAGCCGGGGTGGGAGCGGGCTGGGGCTGGCGATCGTCGCCTCGTTGGTGCAGGCGCACGGCGGCACCGTCGGGGTGACGAGCGAGCCGGGTGACGGCGCGGTTTTCACGGTCCGGCTGCCGCTGGCTCACCAGGAGACGGCGCCCGGCGAGCAGCCGCCTCGCGCGCCGCGGGAGGCGCTACAAGGGGTCTCCGCCGTCTCGACGGCCAGGTTCACGACGCCGCGGCAGGCGGAGCCGGGAGGACCACCGTCGTCCTGACCGGGGGTGTCCGCGGGGAGCGCCGGGTCGGCAGGCCAGGCGTCGCTATGAGATTTCGGCGGCGACCAGCGGCAGGCGGGGATGGACGTCGGTTTCCCAGCCGGATTGGACGCCGCGGCGGAGGGCGAAGGCGGCGGCGCCGGCGACCATGGCGGCGTTGTCGGTGCAGTAGGCGAGGGGCGGGTAGCGGACGGGGATCTCGCCGCCGCAATGCTCGGCGACCTCCTGGCGGAGGCGGTGGCGGAGGGCAGTGTTGGCGGCAACGCCGCCGGCGAGGAGGACGGTTTTCGCCCCGAAGGCGCGGGCGGCGCGGGCGGTCTTGATGGCGAGCACGTCGACGACGGCCTCCTGGTAGGCGGCGGCGAGGTCGGCGATCGGGGCGTTCGGGGTAAAGGCGGGCGGGTGGTGCTCGGGGAAAGGGCCGGAAGGGGTGCCGCCGGGAGGCCGGGGATTGAGGGATTCTGGCAGGCGGTAGCGCTCGGTCAAGCGCAGGAGGGCGGTCTTGAGCCCGGAGAAGCTGAAGTCGTGACCGTCGCCCTGTCCAGCAAGCCAGGAGCGGGGAAGGTCAAAGCGGTGGGGGTTGCCTTGGACGGCGGCGCGCTCGATGGCGGGACCGCCGGGGTAGCCAAGGGCGAGGAGACGAGCGCCCTTATCGAACGCTTCACCGGCGGCGTCGTCAAGCGTGCGGCCGAGATGACGGTAATGGCCGTGGCCGGTCATCAGGATCAGCTCGGTGTGCCCGCCAGAGACGAGGAGGCAGACGAGGGGGAAGGCGGGAGGCGGGGGTGGCGGTTCACCCGGTAGGCCAAGCCAGTTGGCATAGACGTGGGCTTCGAGGTGGTTGACGCCGACGAGCGGGCGGTCGAGGGCGTAGGCCATCGCCTTGGCGACGTTGACACCGACGAGGAGGGCGCCCGCGAGACCGGGACCTTCGGTGACGGCGAGAACGTCGAGGTCGGCCCGGGTCGCCATCGCCTCGTCCAGCGCGGCCTCGACGACCGGGATGACGGCGGTGATATGACCGCGAGCGGCGAGCTCCGGAACGACGCCGCCGTGGGCGCGGTGGAGAGCGATCTGGGAGGCGACGACGTTCGAGCGGACGCGCTGGCCATCGACGACGACAGCGGCGGCGGTCTCGTCGCAGGAGGTTTCCAGGCCGAGGATATTCATAGGGGCCTCAGGGAGCGGCGATCAGCTATCAGCTATCAGCTATTAGCCGTGAGCGATCGACGACGAGCGACCTGGGTGGGTGACGAGAGATAGCTCTAGGCGGTCGATGAGGGCCTGGCGGTGCGCGGCGACCTCGGACCGGTAATCGGGGTCCTGGAGGGAGCGGGACCACATGATGTGGGCGTCCTCGTTGTTATCGCTGTAGTAGCGCTTGCGGGTGCCTTGGACGGCAAAGCCATATTTGGCATAGAGGGTCTGGGCGGGGGCGTTCGAGACGCGGACCTCCAAGGTCAGCCAGGTCGCGTTGCGGCGAATACTCTCATCGAACATGGCGACGAGGAGCAACTCGCCGAGACCGCGGCCACGGTAGCCTGGCTCGACGCCAATGGTAGTGATGTGGGCCTCGTCGTAGAGCACCCACATGCCAGCGAAGCCAAGGACGGGGGGCAACGGGCTCCGCGATGCCGCGCCGTTCAACTCCAGACGGCGCGCCAAACCAAGGGGGAGCAGCGTCCGCCGAGGCACGGAGCGGGCGCCGCCGACATCGGGATCATGACCGTTCGCGTGCTCCGCGGTCAGCCCGGCGTCTTTCGGCGCCGGCGCGGGGAGGAGCATCGCGTTCGCTGGCGCGTCGCGGACGACGACGTAGTAGTTCTGGTCCGGGGCTTGGAGCTCCCGCCGGTAGGCGGAAATAGGCCAGGGGTTACTAAAACAGCGGCGCTCAACGCGGCCAACCTCGACCACGTCCTCCTGGGTCATGGGATCGATCCGGTACACGGAAACCTCGACGAGCGATCAGCTATCGGCTATCGGCTATCGGACACGGGTCGAGAGATCGGAACGGCACGCGAGGGGACGTTAGCATTCCGGCCCCTCTCCGGGCAACTCGCAACGTTCCCGAGTACGGCGTGGTCGACGGCCAAAGGCGATGACTGATAGCTGGTAGCCGATCGCTCACAGCTTGCGGCTACCGTCCCAGGTAGAGCGGCTCCAGCGTCGTGGGATCGTCGGACTCGCCGGCTTGGAAGCGATCCCAGGCGAGCGCGGCCAGGGCGGACGGCCGGCGCGTCCGGAGGGGGCGCGGCGCAAGGACGATGCCGGGGACGGCGGCGACGATCACTTCCTGAGCGGACGTCAGCTCGCCGGTCACGATCGGGGTTTGGGTGATGAGGAGATGGGCGGCAAGCTCCTCGGCGGTGCCATTGCGGGGTGGGGCGACCGGTCCCCAGCCATCGGGACCATAGCGATACTCCGCCCAGACGATGCGGCCGCGACCGGCGGCGACGACGGGGACGACGGGTCGCCCCGTGTCGGCATGGGGAAGGGCGGCGGCGGCGAGCGTCGGCACGCCGAGGATCGGCACCGAGAGGCCGAGAACGAGTCCCTTGGCGACCCCCATTCCGACCCGAAGACCGTTGAAGGCGCCGGGACCAGTGGCGACGGCGATGGCGCCGAGATCGGACGCGGAAAGGCCATGCAGAGTCAGCAGGTGGTGGATCTGGCCGAGCAGGGTGACGGTTTGGGTGCGGCCGGCGGCCCAGCTCAGCTCGGCGGTGCGGTCGCCATCGAAGAGCCCGATCCCGGCTTGCTCGGTCGAGCTATCGATCGCTAGGAGCGGACGGATGGGCGAGACGGGTGGTGGGTTCGGGGGGTCGGTCATCGATGGATGCTCCAAGCGCGTCGGGTTGAAGGACGGGGAACCGGGCGAGGCGGGGGTGTCGTTCGTTTGGCGGAGGTTTTCGACGGAGCTGCGCGGCGAACGGGTGGCATTCGTCGAGGGCGCGTGACGGGGCTGGGGGAGGGCGCAGGGACGAGGGAGGGCACAGGGCCCTCCCCTACGACGGCGGGACGGGAGGGCGGGTTGAGGTGGCCGGGGGAGGGCATCGGGGCGGGACGGGCTGGTGGGGACAGGGGGCCGGTCGAGGAGTGCATGGCGGGGTGGTGACCTCCGGGAGGGAGAGACAGGCGACGGATCAAGGAGCGGGAGCGGCCTGCTAAACTATTAACACTGATCCAGACCACCTACGACGGGCCACAGTTTAATCCGCCGTTGATTGTCGCCGTTGACTGATCTCCGACGATAGGTTGGCTTCGCCGCCGGTTCCCGCCGGAGGGATGAGGGAAGGGTCTATGCTCGGTGAACGTCCATTCGCTACCGCGGGGGCGCCCGCGATGGCGCAGACCGGCGCCAGCTCGGGGCGGTCGGGGCTGCGGTTCTGGCGGACGGAATGGTTTCTGTTCCTTCTCTTCCTCGGTCCGAATATGCTGCTCTTCGGCGTCTTTACCTACTGGCCGATGGTCCAGAACGCGTATCTGAGCACGGTCCGCTGGGACATGATCGCGCCGGTCAAGGTCGGCGTCGGGCTGGGGAATTATCGCTACCTCCTGCGGGACGGCGTCTTCGGCCGGGTGCTGCTCAACACGTTGACGTTCACGCTGGGGTCGGTCGGGATTTCGCTGGTGCTCGGGTTGGCGGCAGCGCTGCTGCTGAACCAGCCGCTGCGCTGGCGGGACGGGGCGCGAGCGGTCTTGTTCGCGCCGACGCTGCTCAGTGGCGCGGCGATTGGGGTCGTCTGGGTCTATCTCTTCGACCCTCGCTATGGGCTGATGGCGCAGGCGCTGTCGTGGGTCCACCTCAATTCGCCCAACTGGCTCAACGACCCGAGCTGGGCGATGCCGGCGATCATCATCGTCTACGTCTGGAAGAACCTGGGGTTCACGGCGGTGATCTACCTGGCCGGGTTGCAGGCGATTCCGCGGGATCTCTACGAGGCGGCCAAAGTTGACGGCGCCGGGCCGTTCTGGCGGTTCCGCTCGGTCACGCTGCCGATGCTCTCGCCGATCAGCTTCTTTCTGGTCGTGACCTCGATCCTGAACACGTTCCAGGCATTCGACATCATCCAGGTGATGACGAAGGGGGGGCCGGTCAACGCGACGAACACCCTTATCTATTATGTCTATGAGCAAGGGTTCGTCGCCTTCAACGCTGGGCGGGCGGCGGCTGGCGCGCTGGTCCTCTTCGTCCTGATGCTCGGCGTGACCCTGCTGCAGGTCCGCTACACGGAGCAGAAGGTGCACTATGGAGCGTAGCAGCAGCGGGCTCTCCGAACGCGACCGGCGACGGCTCGGACAACTGCTCGGCTACGGGTTGATGGTGGCGCTGGTCGCCGTGATTGGCGCACCGTTGCTCTGGATGGTCTCCGGGTCGGTGCGGACGACGCGGGAGATCTACGCCGTGCCGCCGGTCTGGATTCCGGCGCACCCGCGCTGGCAGAACTTCGTGGATGCGTGGCGGGCGGCGCCGTTTGGCCGGTTTTATATCAACAGCATCGTGACGACGGTGGCGGGCACCGGGTTGGAGCTGACCAACGCGACGTTGAGCGCCTACGCGCTGGCTTTCCTCCGCTTTCCGAAGAAAAACTGGGTCTTCGTCTTTCTGCTGATGGCGCTGATGATCCCGAACCAGGTCACGATTCTCCCGAACTACCTGACGCTGGCCGACGTCTTCGGGCACTCCTGGATCAACACCTACCAGGGCATCGTTCTGCCGGGAGCGTCGGTCGCCTTCGGCACGTTCCTGCTGCGGCAGAGCTTTCTCGGGTTGCCACGGGAGGTGCTCGACGCGGCGCGGGTCGATGGCTGCGGACACCTGCGGCTGCTCTGGGACGTGGTGATCCCGATGGCGCGGCCGGTGCTGGTGACGTTCTCGTTGATCTCGCTGGTGAACAAGTGGAACGACTATCTCTGGCCCCTGGTGGTAACGACGACGCAGCAGATGCGGACGTTGCCGATAGGGATCGCCTACCTCTTCAACCAGGAGGGGAACACGGACTGGGGGGTGATTATGGCGGCGTCGATCTTCGTCATCTTTCCGCTCTTGGTGATTTTCCTCTGGGCGCAGAAGCACATCATCGAGGGGTTGACGGCGGGAGCGACGAAGGGGTGAGACGAGGACTGAGGACTGAGGACTGAGGATTGAGAGAGCGTAGCGCGGGGGGCGCCGGTGGGGCGGCCCGGGTGGACGAGGTAGAGGAGGTTCGGTGATGGAACGGAGTGTGACGCGGCGGGGGTTGGTGAAGGGAGCGGTCGCGGGGGCGGCGGCGCTGGGAATGGCGCAGGCGCCGGGGCTCAACCGGCGGTCCGCGTTGGCGGCGCCGGCCGTGGTCAGCCAGACGGGGTCGAAGGTCAAGGTGCTCTACTGGGGGTCGTACAGCGCGGAGCTGGGGAAGGCCGAGCAGGAGGTCGTCAAGCGGTTCAACGCCTCGCAGCAGGAGGTCGAGGTCGAGTACCAGTTCCAGGGGACGTACGAGGAGACGGCGCAGAAGTTGACGGCGGCGCTGCGGGCAAAGCAGGCGCCGGACGTCTCGGTTCTGTCCGACGTCTGGTGGTTCAAATTCTACTTGAACAAAACGCTGGCGCCGCTGAGCGACTTCATCACGGCGAACAAGGTCGACACCGCCGATTACGTCGACTCGCTCTACAACGAGGGGGTTCGCGACGGGGTGAATTACTGGCTGCCGTTCGCGCGCTCGACGCCGCTCTTCTACTACAACAAGGACGTGTTCGCGGAGGCGGGGGCCGAGAAGGCGCCGGAGACTTGGGCCGAATTTCTGGAGATGACGCCGAAGTTGATGAAGAAGGACGGCAGCAAGGTCAGCCGCTACGCCTTCGGCCACCCGAACGCGGCTTCGTACGTCGCCTGGCTGTTCCAGCCGGTGGTCTGGCAGTACGGCGGGGCGTACTCCGATCCGGACTTCACGATCCGGCTGGCCGAGCCGGGGGCGGTCAAGGCGGGAGATCTCTACCGCGCGTCGACGCAGGACGGCTGGGCGACGGCGACGGAAGACCACGTCGTCGACTTCATCAACGGTCTGACGGCGGCGATCACGGCGTCGACGGGGTCGATGGCGCAGATCAAGGGGAACGCGACCTTCGATTTTGGAACGGCCTTCCTGCCGAAGGGGGACGTGTTTGGGTGCTGCACGGGCGGGGCCGGGCTGGCGGTGCTGGCGGGTTCGCCGCAGGAGAAGCAGGAGGCGGCTTTCAAGTACATCGCCTTCGCGACGTCGCCGGAGATCACCACCTACTGGTCGCAGACGACGGGGTACATGCCGGTGCGGAAGTCGGCGGCGCAGAGCCCGGAGATGCAGGCGTTCTACAAGGAGAACCCGAACTTCAAGACGGCGGTCGACCAACTCCCGTTGACGAAGCCGCAGGACGCGGCGCGCGTCTTCATTCCGAATGGTGATCAGATCATCGGCAAGGGACTGGAGCGGATCACGGTCAACCAGGAGGAGGTCAAGCCGGTCTTCGAGGACGTCGCCAAGACGCTGGAGGAAGAGGCGAAGCCGGTCCTGGAGGCGATCAAGGCACTCGGCTAGACCAGGGCGCGTCTGGCACGCGGACGATCCCGCACCCGCCGCGCCGGCCCGAGGACGTTGGAGGGGCGCGGCGGGTCGTCCCGCGTGCTGAAACGGGGGGCGACCCGCTGACGCCGCGATACGGCATCCGCTTGAATGCTCGGTGATCGCGGCGCTGGCCCTCACCCCCTACCCCGCGCCCGGAGGGCACCCGCCGGAAAACCCTCA